>Ga0302173_10001433_pt1 | contig 11966 bp, 14 predicted proteins | sample I_Fen_N3_1_FD_198785 | JGI IMG/M metagenome (GOLD analysis project Ga0302173, IMG submission 198785) | Peat permafrost microbial communities from Stordalen Mire near Abisko, Sweden - I_Fen_N3_1 | ecosystem: Environmental > Terrestrial > Soil > Wetlands > Permafrost | place: Sweden: Abisko... | reverse complement strand
TTTCTTCTGTTAATGCTATGAGAGAAATAATGCAAATAAAAGCAATTTGTATGTGGAGTGCAGGTAATGTACCAAGTATTAAGCCAGGAGTAAATAAATTTTTTGCATCAGAGGGAGATAATTTATTAGTATTAAACCAAACTGATGATAATGAAAAACTAATTGAAAAATTTATAACTTATGTAATAACTAATAATAAGGAAACAGTTAAGTATGTGAAAGAAGGAAAATTCTTTTCAAGCTATTTATATACGTATAGTAGTAAAGAAATTGAAGAAGATGTGAAAAACTTCATTGGTAAAAATCCACTTGTAATATTGAGTAATATAGAAGAAAAGACTCCTGCAATTAGTGACTACGATAAATATATAAAAATAAAACAAGCACTTAGAGCACAGTAGAATATACCAGCCGAAATAAAGGTTGAATGTAATGCAAAGTTTGAGCTATATTTCTTTGAAAGTGCAGGGGGAGCAGTGCGGACATTTACTGGAACTGCAACAATTTATTCAATTCTATATTTAGAAAAGTGCTATAACTGTAATATATACAATAACTGTATATATCAAGCTATTTATTTAAATGAAAGGAGATGTGTAATGTTAATTGAAATTCCAATTCAAAAATTTCACTGAAAAATTAACAGTGCTGTATTTACAAAATGTGTTATAATTTATTTATAATGGTAAAAAAATTAAGAGGTTTCCGGAGGGGTATATATGTTTTTTATTATATGTGGAGTAATTGTACCCATATTATTTGTTATTTATAATATTGTTTATTATTTTAACAAGAAAGTTATTTACACTATAAAGGATAAGAATCTTGTTATAATAAACAATAAATTCTTTAAAATACAATTGTGTCTAAGTTGTGTAAATTCTATACTTATAGCTATAATAGTTTATGTGTGGGACAAATTTAATTCTCCATTTATTTTCTTAATTTTTATGTTAACATTTTGGGGTATTAACTATTTAATAAAGGTTATTGCAATATTAAAAAAATATGTGAAAAGAGAAAATTAGGCGCATGAAAATAAATAATGAGTCCCAGATGACATGGCAAATGGACTTGTTATTTATTTGATTGTGCCTTAGTTCCGGACTCAATTATTAATCCACATCAGAACGGTCATAGAATTTGTCTAATAATATTTTATACGAAATATTATTAGAAGTACTATCTTTTATTTCTGGTGAATTTTTAGCAAGTTCATCATTAACTTTCATTTGGGATTCTATATAAGCTAACTTTATTTCCATTTTATCAATAAAATCCTGTGTCGATTGGTCATAATGCATTTTTTGATCTTCTTTAGTATCATTCAATCCTAATCTACAACCATCGATTAACCCTCCAAGTTTTTTTCTATAATCTTCTTCCGTTTTTTTATCGTCACTATCAGTTCTAAATAATGAATATCTCTTATCACCACGTACATAATCTAGTGTTCCAAGTGTCAAATCATTACTAGTTAAATATCCATATTCTCCAGAATTAAATTGAACTGCAAAACAACTTAATCTTCCACTTCGATTACCAATGGCTGTTCCTATCTCTACAAGTTTATTTTTAAAAGAATTTTCCATAGGGCTATAGTTTGCTTCACATAAAGTATTATCATTTACAGAATAAATGTACATTTTTTTACTATTGTCAGCATGTAAATGTACAGTATTACCATCGTTGCTCACTTCTACATTACAATATGCATCGCCTTGTGTAGCATCACATTTAATTGATTTTAAATATAGACTACGAATAATATTTGAATTATTTAAATCATACACAAAAAGACCAAAAGATCCGTGAAAGATTACAAAATCATTAGATGCATAATCAATATCGGCCATGTCTGCACCCGTAGATTGTTCCAATGACCATTGTGGAATAGTTGGTTCAACCATAATCCATTCATTTAAATTAGTATCAATGTTTTCAAGTTTCGTAGCCTTTAAATTTGAAGATGACTTTTCACTAAAATTATCACATCCAGCTAACAAGATTATAATTATTAATATGTTTAATATTTGCAATAAGATTTTTTTCATATACTTTTAACTCCCTTTTTTAAGTACAATAATGATAAAACTATTATAACATACTATAAATTAAAGATATGACATATTATTCAATATCAGAAGAATTTAGATTATCAAAAACTAATGTATAAAAGTAGTAAGTTATATAAACTGAATAGTAGATATAACAATATAATTATGGGAAGTTATGCTATAATTTATATTATATAGAATTAGAGGTGTTATCTATGTGTGATAAAAATAATTCAGAAATTATTAAAACAGAAAATGATGTACTTATAATGTTAGATAATCTTTTAGAAAAAAGAGATAGTGAATGGTGGGATAAATTTTATTCAAATAAGGAAAAAGCAGTTCCATTTTTTAAAAACATTCCTGATGAAAATCTTATTTCTTATTTCGATAAAGGTGTATTGAAAGGAGTAAAGGCTCTTGATGTTGGTTGTGGAAAAGGTAGAAATTCTATTTATTTAGCGAAAAAAGGACTGGAAGTTTGTGGTGTAGATTTTTCAGAAACATCAATAGAAATGGCAAAAGAAATAGCAAGAGAGCAGGGAGTAAAAGCAAACTTTTTATGCAAATCAATATTTGACTTTCAAGGTGAAAAAGAAAATTATGATTTCATTTATGATAGTGGTTGTTTTCATCATATAAAGCCACATAGAAGAGAGCAATATTTAAGTACTATATTAAAATATTTAAAACCTAATGGATATTTTGCAATGATATGCTTTAATTTAAAAGGAGGAGCGAATATATCTGATTATGATGTTTACAAAGATAATTCAATGCATGGGGGAATGGGATTCTCTGATTATAAACTAAAAGCAATTTTGGAATATTATTTTGAAATAATTGAATTTAGAGAAATGATGGAAGCTGATAATGAAGAAGTATTTGGTAAGTCTTTCCTTTGGACTGTATTGATGAGAAGAAAATAATTAATCAGTTGTAGGTTATTATGATGGCGAATAAATCTACCGAATAGTAAATTATTGTGAATAATCGCAGGTATATGGTATAAGTAAAAGTTTTAAATATAAATGATATTTCAGGAGGACTAACATGGATGCAATAAAGGCAATAGAAGAACGGAGAAGTATAAGAAAGTTTCAAAATAAAATAGTACCAAAAGAAACGATAGAACGATTATTAGAATTGGCGACTAAGGCACCTTCAGGTAAAAATCGGCAACCATGGAGATTTGTTGTTCTTCAAAATAGGAAGAAAGACGAGTTGGTAAATATTATGGAGAATGTATCAAGTCAACATAAGAAACAGAATAAGTCTATTGGAAGTTTTGAGTTAAGCACCAATTCAATTAATGAAGCATCGGCAGTAGTTTTAGTATTTAATGTATTTTCTAATTTCGAAGAAGATTATAGTCACTATAGATTACTTACTGATACTCAATCAATAGGTGCTGCTGTGCAAACAATCCTTTTAGCAGCACAGGATTTTGATGTAGGCACTCTTTGGATTTGTGATATTTTTTATTGTGATAAAGAAATATGTTCTTGGTTAAATCGTAGAGATGAACTTGTAGCAGCAGTAGCAATAGGCTATCCAAACCAATCGCCATATCCACGACCACGAAAGTTACTGGAAGAAGTTACAGAATGGATATAGATTTTATATATCTATGTGGTACGCAGTATTCATATTTGAAGTAGTAAATAAAAAACATGTTATTTACTACTTCAAATATTAAGATATTTACAAAATTTGTTATAGTTCATGATCTATGGTGAAAAATTATGAAATAGAAATTATATATAAGAAAGAGAGAAATTAAATGATTAAAGCAGTTGTCTTTGATATGGATGGATTGATGTTTGATACGGAAAGACTAACAATTGAAGCATGGGATTATGCTGGAGAAAAACTTGGTATTGGTAAAATGGGGCATATGGTTTACAAAACTTTAGGTATGAACGTTGAAAATTCAAGGAAAATTTTTATTGAAGAATATGGTGATAAGATTGTTGAAGAAGATTTAAGTGAGTATGCAAGGGAATTTTTTAATGATTATTTCAATAAATACGGTACACCTTTAAAACCAGGCTTAATTGAGCTATTAAATTATTTAAAAGAGAACAATTATAAAATAGCAGTTGCAACATCATCAAATAAAGAAGTTGCGCTTAATCATTTTAAAAGAGCCAATATCACAGAGTATTTTGAAGTAATAGTTTGTGGAGATATGATTGAAAATAGTAAACCTGCACCAGATATTTATTTAAAAGCTTGTGAACTATTAGATGTTATCCCATCAGAATGTTTAGCAATTGAAGATTCTCCAAATGGAATCCGTTCAGCATTTTCAGCTGAGTTGAAACCAGTAATGATACCTGACTTAATTCAGCCTACAGAAGAAATATTAGAAATGGTACATTCTAAGTTAGCAAATCTTAATGAAGTAATACACTTACTTGATTCTAAATGTAATAAATAGTTTTCTTAAAAGATGAAAAAATCAAAATTTATAGTTGATTTACCAATATAAATTTAGGTGAAAGACAACTCGAATTTCTAGATTACAGTGAAATAATATATAGGAGAATTTTATGAGAAAATTAGGATCTGTTTTAATTGGATTATTAATACTTTTAATATTTATAGGTTGTACACCTAATATTATTGGTGATGAAAAGACATCAGAGGATTTTGTTAAATCTAAAGGATATACTATTACTACTCGAAAAGGTGAAATACAGAAGTATACATTAGAAAAAAGTAAACTTTATGGAGGGACGGGAACAATTCCATATCAGCAAATATGGGGGGTGCAAAGAGTTGAACCAGAAAAGTATTTTGGTAAAGAGATAGCTGTATATGGCTTCACAGTAAAAAATCATCCCATGGAAAAACAAGATAATAATGCTAAAAATGGAGTGAATGTATATGTTATGTTATCAGAAGGGAATGTCATTGGAGGGTATTCACGTCCTAATGATGTTGTTGGTGCATATAGTTCTATAGACGGAAAAACATTAGAGGAAGCAACGGGACTAAGTTTTAAAGAGTGGCAGAATAACTGGAAAGAGAAATATAGTAATTAGGTAAATTCTCATAATATTGAGTTTGTAGAAGGTTTTTAGTTATTTGTCATGTGTAAATTTGGCGTAGCAAAGGAGGAAGAAAAAATGAAAAAAAGCATAGAAATTATAATTTTAGTTTTAGCTCTAAGTTTAATTGGATGTCAAGGTAGTGTTACCAAAAGTGGAAGTACTGAGCCGTCAAAGACGGCAATAGATGATAGCTCAAAAGCTCAAGAGGAAGTCAATAAAAATGCTCAAGAGAAAAGCAATATAAAAGCTGACCAGTCAAATAATAAACTAAATGAAGAAAGTAAGAAGCAAGAATATATAAAGAAATTAGACAACATTGAGTTAGGTTTTAAAGATTTTGACAAGAGTGAAAAAACAACAAAAGATATGAGAGATCACGCAAATGAAAGATATAAACAATGGGATGTTGTTTTGAACGAAATTTATGGTGTATTAAAAAATCAATTATCAGTTAATGACATGAAAAATTTACAAGATGAAGAAATCCAATGGATAAAGAAGAGGGATGCAAAGGCTAAAGAGGACTCAGCTGAAGCCAAAGGGGGAACAATAGAACCTGTATTATATGCTGGTTCGTTAGCTCAATCAACAAAAGAAAGATGCTATGAATTGGTAGATAAATATATGAAATGAGAAAAAATAATTAATAGCAAATATAGCATTTATTAGAGTAGATGGAATGGGAGGATATTAAGTGGATAGTAAGAAAATTAGTATAATAAACAAGAATGCAATTCAATCAAAGCATAAATGTGAACATGAGCCTTATGAATATTATAAGTATGAAGTAACAAAATCAAGTAATGAAAATCAGTGCCTTGTGTCTATATATGAAATTCCTCCGCAAAAAGCGAACTACCCGTATCACTATCATCTAAAAAATGAAGAAGTTTTTTATATAATTAGTGGTGAGGGGATTTTAGAAACTCCTGAAGGAAATATAACAATTTCAGCAGGAGATACTATAATTTGTCCTGCTTCAGAAAAAACTGCTCATAGAATAGTTAATTCTTCATATACCGAAATGCTCGTTTATTTTGAATGTGATACAGATAATTCTCCAGATGTAATAGGTTATCCTAATTCAGATAAAATTGGTATAGCTATAAAAGGTAAACCAAACAAGCTGTATAAAAATAATGCAGTTATAGATTATTATGATGGCGAATAAATCTACAGAATAGTAATTAAGGAGGAAGTAATGATTATTTATATAAAGTGTATGATGGACGAATATAACTAATGGATAATATAAAAAATCCAAAGAATTTTTCAATTACGGTGGATAGAAATAGGCGTTGGGCAAAAAGAAAGAAATTGGCTTTTATTATAGTGGCGAGTAGTATAGCTTTTTTACTTTCAGTTATAATTTTTATGTGGGTATGTGTAACTGGCGGATTTCCTACTAAAACATATGATATAAAGGACTATGGCACTTTTAAAGATTTTAAGGGATATAGCAATCTATATATTTTTCCAACTCAAATGCCAGAGTCAGCGCGAATAGATTCCTATTATTATTATTACAGAGACACTATTTTTGATCCTACTTGCCAGATTTATTTAGAGTATTCTCTTTCAAAATCAGATTTTGACGCAGAAGTATTAAGGCTTTCTAAAATTTCTGAAAGATATAAAAATGAGAACTATAAAGGTATTGAAAATAGCATTGTGTATGATACGAAGAATTTTATGTACCCAGCTTATGTAACAATATTTAATAACAATAATTGCTATGAGTATGCATTGCTTAATAAAGAAGAATGCAAGATTATCTGTGTATTTACTCAATTCATTGCGTATAATGATGTAAAGTTTGATAAAAAGTATTTACAAATGGATTTTAAAAATAAAAAAAGTAGCAGAAGTTTCAATATTTATTATTCTTATTCTGAAAATGGGGATGGATATTTTGAGAGGCACAAACGATGCAGAAATCAAAATTTGTAGTTGATTTTCCAATATAAATTTCGGTGAAAGACAACTCGAATTTCTAAATCACAGGACGGAAAAACATTAGAGGAAGTAACGGGACTAAGTTTTAAAGAGTGGCAGAATAACTGGAAAGATAAATATGGTAATTAGGTAAATCCTCATAATATTCAATTTGTAGAAAGTTTTTAGTTATTCGTCATGTGTAGGTTTGGCGTAGCAATTAATATAAATTATGTTCTTTAAAAATTGAATAGTGTGATATTTGTAAATGTGTTATAATTTACTAGAATATAAATAGTAAATTATTAATATAAATGGGAGTGAGACAAATGCCATATATAACAGTAGAAGGTGGAAAGTTAACAAAAGAACAAAAAGAGGAATTAATTAAAAGATTAACAGAAGTTTCAGCAGAAATAATGCATATTCCAAGTGAATTTTTTCTTACAAATATTAAGGAATTGCCTGATGAAAATATTGGAATTGGCGGAAAAACCATTGATAAAACTAAAAAAGAGTATATGAGTAAATAACATTAATATTTATATAAATTTAGAAAAATAATCATTTTAAATATCACATTATTCAAAATAATAAATGAATAGTGTGATATTTTTTTCTACGCAATTCTAAAAAATTGCAAACCTGAGCAGTAAAATAAAGAAATTTATGCTATATTTTAAATTAACATAAATCTCTTAGTTTACTGCTATTTTTAGGTGCTCAGCTTCCCATAATCTAATAACCTATATTTTTTTATTATATCAAGTATAACTATTTTTTATTTTATATTAACAGTTAAATGTCATATAATTATTATTAACAGAAGGAGTGATATATATGGGAAAAATACTTTGTTTTATTTCAGATCAATTTGCTGACTTTGAGGTTACATTAGCACTACATAAAATTAGAAATGTTGGCAAAAAAGATGTGATTACAGTGGGATATAATTGTGAATTAGTTGTTAGTGAATCTGGTATTTGGTATAAACCTGATTTAACATTGCAAGAGGCAATGGAACTAGATGATGTTGAAGGACTTATTATTCCTGGTGGTTTAATTCGTGATCAAAAGAAAGAATTAACAGAATTAATTCTTAAACTGGATCAAGAAGAAAAGATGCTTGCAGCCATATGTCATGGACCCCAATATCTTGGTAGATCTGGCATATTAAATAAATGTAAATTCACAACTACTTGTTCAATAGAAAAAATTAAGAAACTTGGTGTAGTTGATCCATTTCCATGGGAAAATTATGTGGAAAATAGGGTAGTAATAGATAAGAATATTATAACAGCTAAAGGACGAGCATTTGTGGATTTTTCTTTTGCAATATTTGATTATTTAGATATTTATAAAGGTCAGTATTCAGAAAGAGAAAAGATGTTTAAGGATATTATGGATAGATAAGTTTGGGTTTGATTAAAGACTATTGACGAATCAAAGCTTCAAATAGATTGTGAGCAGCCTAATTGCTCAGATAGAAGATATATTTTCATTTTAGAAAAGAAGTATGCCCAATAGAGCATCAGCGTCTATTCAACAAGCAGTTGAGTGCCTTATGGCTTATTATTTTGAAAGCTGTGATATATTTGAAGCTCCACCTAATGAGGAGGTTTAATTATGATTTTTCCGAAAAAACATATTAAATTGTCGGAATCATTATTTGCATTGGGAGCATTGATTTTAGAACAAATCGATAATCCAAAAACGGTTGAAATATGGGATAGTATATCTCAAAAACATTCTATAAGGATAAAGCAAGTGGTTTGGAGATTAAGGTTAATGATGGATCTAATCAACCTAGATTTTATATTAATGCTAAAATAATAGGTGATTCATCTGATGGAATAAGTGAAGTTTGTATTTTTTTTCGGAGGCAAAGATAGAATTTAAAAATGATGTATTATGGAAGTCCTAAGGTGCAAAAGCTTAGGACTTTTTCACGTCTAGGGTGAAGAGAAATGTTACATCAATATCTTTTTAAAAAGCATTTTTGTCAGCTAAACTTTTATAGGCATCTAATGTATTTTGTGCAGTTTTTGTCCAAGTGAATTCTAGGCTTCTTAAGTAGCCTTTTTCACTTAGTCTAGCCTTTAGAGTTTCATCATTTAGAAGTGTAACAAGGGAAGTTTCTAATTCATGGGTGTTGTGTGGGTTTATTAAAATTGCATTATCTCCTGTAACTTCTGGGATTGAGGTTAAGTTGGAAGTTATTACTGGAGCTTTGCAACTCATGGCTTCGAGTGGAGGTAGACCAAAGCCTTCATAAAGGGAAGGATAAACAAAAGCTTCACAGCCACTATAAAGAATAGGTAAAATTTCATCTTCTACATATCCACAGAAAATGACTTTATCTTGTAGGTTATTTTCTTTCACAAAGGTAAAAAGTTTCTCACCTTCATCTTTTAACCCTCCTCCAAGTAGCAATTTATAAGGTTTAGTTAAATCTTTATAAACTTTGCTAAAGGCTTTAATTAACCCTAAAACATTTTTTCTTAAACTAAAGCCACCAATATATAAAATATAGGGGTCTTTTACACCAAAGGTATGTTCTACATATAATTTGCAATCATTTTTATTTAGAGGTTTAAAGTTATTATTTGCTGCTAGAGGTGTTACAAATATTTTATCTTCAGGATAGGAACTGAAAAATTTTAAAATATCCTTTTTCGAGTATTCGGATACTGTTAAGATTCCACAAGAATTAGAAATTATATTAGGCATATCACGTAAAAATCTTTCAAGATAACCTTTCCCAACAGTTTCAGGCATAATATATGGAATTAAATCATGTATTGTAACTATAGTTGGTATTTCTGTATCGAAATTAAACCCTACTCCATTTTGGGGAATATGATATAAATCACTATGCAGTTCATTTAAAGTATTTGGAATATAATATTTTTCATAAAAACCACCATGTCTACCAGATGAAAATATGATATTAGCATTTTTTTTATTAAAATCCTCATTGAATTTTCCAGAACAAAATAAAGTGAATTCATCTTTTGAATCTATAGAAAGAATTTCGGATATAAGATTATTAGTATAAGTACCAATGCCAGTTCCTTGATGTAAAGTAGCACTACGAGCATCTATGGCAATTTTCATATGAACACCTCCTTAGTATAAAGTATTAATTGATATTAATTTTTGTGAATCTAAATCACAATAAATTATTCAAAGACATATAATAAAAATAAATAATGGCTGGTAGGAAAATTTTGTGGAGAATAGTAAGGATATACTTAAAATTAAAAGTTATGTTGAAGATAATTATAGCTTGAAGGTAGATAATATAGAAAAGGTAAAAAACAGTTATAAAATTAGTACAAAGGATGAGAGATATTGTTTAAAAGTAATTAAATATGAATTCTCTCATTTTTATTTTATTTTATCAGCAATTAAGCATCTGCAAAGACATGGATTTACAAATATTCCTGAGTTTATTATGAATAGATATAGAAAAGAATATGGATGTATAGATGGTAAGTATGCGTATTTGACTAAATGGATTCCATCAAGAGTAAGCAATTATGATAATCCATTAGAATTGGCTATGGTATCAAGAGAGCTTGCAAAATTACATGAATGTAGTAAAGGTTTTAATTTAGAGAAAAACATGAAGCCTAGGATTGGTTGGTTTTCTTGGGTTAAGGTATTTGAAGCAAGAAAGGAAGAAATCCTTGATTTTAGAAATAGAATAAACCAAAAAGCACATAAATCTGACTTTGATTTATTGTATTTAGAAAATGTTGAAGAAGAAATAAAAAGGGCTGAAAAAAGTATAGAAGGTCTTCAAAAGAATAATTATGTAAGACTTATGGAAAGAGAAGTTTTTGAAAGAGGTTTTTGTCATCATGATTATGCCCACCATAATATTTTGATAGATAATAATAAAAACATTAATGTTATCGACTTTGATTATTGCATATTAGATTCACATCTTCACGATTTATGTTCTTTGTTAATAAGAACTATGAAAGATGGAAAATGGGAAAAAGAAAAATCAGATTTGATATTAGATTCTTATAAGGAAAATTTTAATGTAAGTCTAGATGAAATTCCTATAATAAGAGAATTTATAAGATTTCCTCAAGCTTTTTGGCAACTTGGAATACAAGCCTATTGGGAGCAACAATCTTGGGGAAAAGATGTTTTTTGGAGTAAGTTAGAAAAATATTTGGATGATCGTGAGGAGAGAGAAGAGTTTATTGATAGTTATTTTAGTGGAGGAAATTAATATGGATGAAGTATCAGCTAATGAGTATTTAAATATAAGAGGAATAACTATTATTGGACATTGTTTTAGTTATGATAAAAATATCTACCAAAAAGATATCATATCTCAAATTAAGTTAATGGTGGAACTTCATAAAGCTTTAATAGGTTGCAATTTTAATGAATTAAATAGAATTAAAAGCACTATAGGTAAGGAAGTTGAGTCTTATAAAGTTCAAATAAAAAAATTACAAAACCATTATGACAATATAGTTAGTAAAACTTGTACAAATGAGGTTGATAAACTAATCCTATCAAATGGCAAGATAATGCTAAAGCAAGGCAAAGAAGCATTAAATCATATTTATGAACATGATTATTTTGGTGTTATAAAGCGCAGTATGAATAGAGAAGAAATTTGTATTGGAAAAGTTGATAGTAGCAATTTGAGAAAAAATGATGGGAAGGTTGAAATTGGGATAATTAAGGACATGACTTACAATTTAGTAGAAGAAGATTTATTTAGTTATATTAAGAAATTACAAAGAAAAAATGTTTGTATAGATGAAGAAGAGTTAATTAAATTATTTGTACATGGATCTCATTTATCATTTAATAGTTTTGATTATTTGAGAGGATTGTGTAGCTATCCAAAAGATTTTTTGAAAATATGGGAGAGATATATGGA
>Ga0302173_10001429_pt1 | contig 11980 bp, 14 predicted proteins | sample I_Fen_N3_1_FD_198785 | JGI IMG/M metagenome (GOLD analysis project Ga0302173, IMG submission 198785) | Peat permafrost microbial communities from Stordalen Mire near Abisko, Sweden - I_Fen_N3_1 | ecosystem: Environmental > Terrestrial > Soil > Wetlands > Permafrost | place: Sweden: Abisko... | reverse complement strand
GATATAAGTTACTTGCTATATCAGCAGAGGTACTCTCATCTGTAAATGAATGAGCATATCTATTGTCATACATATTCACAAAACTTATCTGACTAGCACCAGCTGTTCTTGGAAACCAAAACCGCATAGTAAAATTTCGATAATGCCCAGTTTGTCCCGGTTCATCATTTCCTATATAATCGAACCAAATTTTTGGCGTTTTTGAGCTATTGCCTAGAATAGTTGTAACTGTATAAGATATATTTGATGCGGGCCAATTAGTTCCGCCGTCAGATTCTCTGGCAACGTTATGTGCCGAAAATTCATTACCAACCTTACTACCAAAATTAATGTCAATCCTATATCCATATTCAGTACCATCGGCATCCGTAAAATAAAGAAAGTAATAACCAGTATCTTTGCCAGGATAAGCGGCAGCATACGTTGTGGTTTTGTGGATTAATAAATATCCTATTATAACGAAAAACACTATTAGAGATTTTGATAGTAAACTAAATATTGATTTAGTAATGTTTTTTTTATTTATCATAATGATATATTAGGCATAGAGATTCATGGATTTAGTCATGAATAAAAAAGCCTCCTCCTTTGTTTTTTTAGTTTGTTTTAGCAAATAAACGCCCAACCAACTAAAGTAAGGGGCGTTTATGATTTTTTTATTTAATTATGAACAGTTGTGCCACTTACAGAAACAAAATAAATCATTGTCGTGTCTGTGGTTGGATTATAAAGGACTCTTGTATATTGACTATCACCAAAATTCGAGCCAATATTATGATTTAATTGAGCTATCATTTCTTTTTTTAAAGCCGTAGTACTACAATCGATTTTTCCAGGTGCAGTAATTATTTGTGCATAACTTTCAAATATCCACCATTCAGGCTTTGTCGAATCTTTAATCTGCTTTATTTGTGCTATCGCTTGCGTTTCCATATATTTTACATTTGAAAAATCATCGCCGATTATACATAGTTGATTGAATACATTTTGAGAAGTATTTGAATTTATACCTGACCAACCAGCCTCTATTAAAAATGTTTCCGCTGATGTTAATTCGTATATAGTATTAACTACAGGTGCTTGCGTTGGTAAAACTACGATTGGTGCTGCTGCAGCCGATTCTGTTGGAGTGTCTACAATTGGTGTTGCTACAGCTGCTTCCGTTGGTGGAACTACAATTGGTGTAGTTCCACCAGCATCTATTGGTGGAACTACAATTGGTGCTGCTACAACTGCTTCCGTTGGGACTTCTGGTGCTGCTTGAATTTCCTTTGTGCTGCCGTCAGGTGCCGTCTCGATTTGAGATCCATCCGCTTTAGTAAGAATTACCGTTCCATCTATTTTAGTTTCAATTATAGTTCCGTCAATAGCAGTTTCAATAACAGTACCATTTGCCTGAATCTCTTTTGTAGTACCATCACTATATTTCTCAATAGTACTACCATCACTAGCTTTTTCAATGACTGTACCATCAGCTAACGTAGTGATTGTTTTTCCTTCGGATGTTGTTTCCTTACTGATTACAGAAGCCCCTTGGCTGATGCTTTCACTTACATTTGAAGTATTCGTTTTTGAGCTGCAAGCACATAATAATAAAATTAATAATAAAGTTAAAAGTGTGATTCTTGTTCTTTTCATAAATTCATCCTCCCCTATTTAGTAACGTTTTCATGAATTTCCTAATCAATTAGCTTTTCTGCTTTTAGACGAAACTCAATTAGTTTTAATACATATTCAGGACATCTTCTGCCTTCACTTACCGATTCCGACTCCCAATTTACAATTGTACGGTAGGGAATATCAAAATATTTAGCGAATTCTTTTTTATTCATTCCTGTTTGTTCTCTAATTTTTTTAAAGTGGATATTTTCCAGTTCAATCATCTAGCTCACCCTCTTTGCAACAACATATAAATAAACGCTGTTTTTCTTACTTATATTATATACTCATTGAGTAATAAATCAAGTAATTATTTTGCTATTTACATATAATTTAAGATGCATCGGTTTAATTGAATTCTGCGAATAAGGAAATATCTTCATCAGCCTTTACGTTGTTACGGTCTGAATCACTTAATATGTATTTTGAGCCATTTAATGTCCATTGTAGAAATGTTTTACCTTCTATGGTGGGATTTTGCGGTATGATTATTTCCGAACCTTTTTTGATGTTAAATTCTTTATATATAATATTATTTCCATTACCTGGTACTAAGTATGTGATTTTCACTTGTCTGTTTGCTTCGGTCAGACTGTCATCAATGTCTCGTTCCAATATTACCGTTTTAACGCAGGCTACAGTGGATGGATTTCCATTTGGGTAAATATTATGTTCTACTACTTCGATAGATAATATTCCCTTTTCATAATCCACATCTAGAATATTAATCGTTATAGTAGAATCACTTTCAATTTGTAATAAAAGCGCCTGTGTAATGTCTGCAATAAATTCTTCGTTATCTGAGATTTTATATTTATGATCCGCAAGTGTTTTCATTGAACTTTCAATTGAAGAACTTAAACAATCTACTATCTCCTCATTTCTCATACGTCTACCATCAATAGTGAAAATAATGGATATTGAAATAACAATCAAAAAGACAAAGCACATTCCCAAGATCGTATTTTTCATTTTAATTCAATCCTCCTTCTTAATTGATAGGTATTCTTATTTTGGCAGTTGTTTCTTTTTGTTCAATATCAATCAAATAAAATGTAATTGTATATATATCAGAATGATCAAAGTTTATTGTTTTGAACTTCTTATTATATAGATGCATAAAACTTTCACCATTTTCATCTGTAATATCCAAAACCTTTAAATAGTCATCCTCTATTTCTTCTGCATTTATCCCACTTTCTTCACAATTATATATAACTCGGAAGTACTTTAATATTTCAATATCCTTATTTTTAATGAGCGCTTCAAGACCTGTTTTTTCAAAATAAATATCTGGTCTTTTTGAGGCCGCTACACTTTCAAATGCTGCTGAATCTGATGAAGAATAGGAAGGCCCCTCAATGGTTGAAGTCATTCCCAAAACTTCAAAGATGCCGCTATAGGTTTTCCCCTTTGAAGTGAAGCTAATACTAGTTAAGATAATCAATAATCCAAGAACCACTATCGCCATAATAAATGAAGTTCCCAAAACTTTTAGTATTTGTTTCATGCTTTTCTCCTAACACATACCATCCGATATGCTTAATATGATATTTCCGATTGCTCCACCAAAAAAGATGCCTGCAACTAAAATTGTAAACAGAAGTACTTCGAAAGCTGTTGTAATTTGATCTCCATATTCTTCAAAAATTTGACTTAACATAATTCACCTCGTTTCTTAACTGTTTCATAAACTTTCAAACGTTTTCATATGTTTTGAATCTCTTTCATACACATCCAAACATTATTCATTTAATATAATGAGACCACAATTAATACTGTGGTTAGCATTGATCCAATCATTGTTCCAATCACATAATTAACTAATGATTCCCCATATTCTTCCATTATACATTTCATAATTCTCCTCCAATTCTTTGCAACTTCGCACGCTTATCTTATTTCCTATTCGCACTTATTTTCCTATCTTGCATAACCACGAAGTTCATGTTCACGTAATACATTAAGCAGTTTAATAGAATAGTTGTATTTTAAAAGGACTTCGACTGCTATCGTCTTTCCTGCCTCATCTTTTATGACTTTTGTATCTAATTTATAATTATATGCTTTAGCATTCGACTTACAGGCTTCAATAACACTTTCAGAGAGATTGCTATTTTCCATTTGATCTATCACATAGTTTTTATAATCTCTTGCTTTTGAACCATCCATATCTGCAGCAATGACTCCAACAAGCACGAGTACCCCAAGAAATATAACAAATAATGTTAGATATGTTTTAAATACTTGTGACATATATCCTCCTTACACGATTGAGTTACTCATAGATATGAAAGTCATAAGCATAACCACCATATCTATGGCCAGTTTTATCGAACCAATAAAAGCCGGAGCACTAATATAAGAACTCATAATTGCTAATTTATCATTATTTTTTATCTGCTCTGCCTTATCCATATACTTATTAACTCTAGTAATAATCTGGCGAAATTCATCATCAATATTACCGCCCGAAGCTTCACTTATGCTATATAATGTATTCATAGATTCTTTAACTTCAGATAAGCTAAAATCACTTAGAAATCGATTGAATGGAGTTGGAGAAGCTGGATTATCATCGATTTCTTCTAATAACTGTTTGATAGCAGGCTTTAAAATAGCTGGAGCATCCTCATATGATAGAGCAATTGCCATATGTACATTTTCATATTGCATTAATAATGCAATATTCAATAACCAAGTTGGGAAAACCTTACTAATTTCTTTTGTAATATTCTTTTTTTCAATTTTATAACCAATCTTGTAAGAATTTAAAAAAAATAGAGAGCTCGCAAAGCCAAAAAATAATATGATTTTCAAATTAAATGACAAGAAAATAATTGCTGTTCCTATTACTGTGATAAATGCATAAATCATGCTTTTTAATTTTTCTTTTTGAATATCCACATTAATAAAATCATTATATCTTTTCTCTATGTTTGATTCATCTTGAATAATATCGTACTCAAGCCAACAAGTGCAGAGTTGCTTATTTACTTTCGTATAAAAAAAGAAAAGAAAAACGATTAAGAATATAGCTGACCATTGCACAAATATATTGCCGCTTATATCCATATTTCCAAGGTTTCCAATCATAAATGGCAAATATAGAATTGATAAACATAATCCCAATGTCAAAATGAGTGCAATAATCACATTTTTTTTAATAATCTGCTTATCTTGTTGTAATGATACAACTCTATTTTTCCAAAGTTCTCGATCTTCAAGTAACATGTCAACCCCAAGTGACGGGTCGCCACCTTTGGATTCAACGTTTAGCATGAATGAATGTAACGTCTTTATTCTGTTATTGGGAAACTCTTCTTCAATCAGTTTTAACGCTTCTTCTTTTATATTTTCGCCTTCTGATGTACGAATAACAACAATCGTATTTTGAATGAGATTGTGAACATTTCCAAACGGGAACATTTTTAAGGCTTCATTTAAGGAAAAATAAATTTTTTGGGATTTTTTAAAGAAGTAAAGCATTTTTTCTAGATACAGATTTGCATCACTAAATTTTCTTTGTTCATAAAGACTCTTGTAGGAACTAATTATAAGACTTGAGACAAATAACATAGAAGCACCAATAATGATTATATAACCGTATAATGGTAACTTGAATAAATAAGCTGCCACAATGCCAGCAAATACGACTTTAAGATAACTGACTAATAATTCTTTGAAGGATAAAGCATGACCATACTGCTCGATCTCTGCAATGAGATTTTTATGATTCAAATAGTAAATCATTCCTTTTCTTTTACTTTTCTTTTGTTTCATAATACATCTCCTTTAGGACATCAGAAATCTCAAAGCAGCTAATGTTTTTGAGCTTTTTGATTTTACTTTGAGGTATTTTTTGCGTTACTATTTTACCTTCCTCTACAATCATTAATATTTTATTCTCCTCCTTTTCAATGTCTCTCTCAAAGAAGCATACCTGTTCTATGTACCTATGATTCTTACCATTTTTATCTTCTTTTTGATTTATTAGAATCCCAATGTCCAGATTCTCATATACATTGTTTTTTAATCTTTCTGCATCTGCTCGAGTTGGCATCATATTAAGGATTCTATCAGGAATCTTTCTTGCATCATCCGTATGTAAGGTGGAAAATCCCTTAACTCCATTTGACCAACATTCAATAAGTGATTTTGCTTCTACTGATCTTACTTCTGATAAGAATATTCTTCGAGGGTTCAATCTCATACAGGTCTTTAATGCATCCGTATAAGAGAAATCATCATTTACTTGTAATGCAATACCATCTGCCAAAGTTTTCAGTTCTTTGTAATGCCATTCTGGGGAATCTTCAATGGTAATCACTCGCTGATCATCTGGTACAAACAATGATAAGAATTTTGCAAATTCTGTTTTTCCTACACCTGGCTCACCCGCAATTATAAAATTAAACTTAGCAATACAACAATTTATTAATAAGTTTAAAATATGGGAATCCGTGTAATTGGAATCTATCAAATATTTATATGACATTCTTGGGCTCCGTGTAGTCTTACGAATACAACAACATCTTCCTGAAATTGCTTTAGATTCATGTACACATTCAATGCGGTAATCCTCTGTTTCTGCTTCCAATACACACTTTTCTTGGTTAAATAACTTAGAAACAGAATCTGAAACATAAGTCGTAAATGCTTGAATAAATTCAGGTGTTATTTCATGTTCTTCTTTTGGAATCATAAAGCTTTCGTTATATATATTTTTGATCCAAAGGTCTGATCCATTCCAATCAACATCAGTTATCTCATCATTTTTTAGGAATACAAGAAATGGCCTCAATCTTTCTTGTGTAATAACTCCGGTCATAATTTCATTTCTTTTTTCTGCCATTTAATAATTATTCTCCTTTCAAAAAAGGAGCCTGTCCAATGTATCAGCATTGTATAAGCTCCTCTATTTTACATGCATTATATACCAGAGCTACTGCTTGCTTTGGTAAAGAAGCTTGATAGTAAATCAGTGAAAGCTTTTTTTACTGGTCCATCTGTTGCTAATAAAACCACCACGATTGCAATGATCAATAATAAGACAACCACTGTTTTGATTGCACCACCGTATTCATCAAAAATTTTTGCTAACATTTTTTCCTCCTTTATTTTTTTTTAGATGTTTTCAATATTTAATATATTTCCTATATTTAATATAATAAATAATGCAAAAATAATAGTCTCACACTTTAACTTGTATGAGCATCTAACTGAACGACATTGATTTTTAACTTGGAATTTGAGTGAATAGTTCTCGACTTGAATTGAAAAGATGCATGTTAACATGCAAATAAGTAACATTTGAAATTTCATAAAGATCTTTAAGATAATATTATTATACATTTTATGATATATATTGTAAAGCATTATTTATATTATTTCATAATTCATTGTACGTTATTAAGTATATATTAAAAGATTGTCAAAAAAATATGCTCCTCTTTTGTAGACATAGAGGAGCATATGAAAATATTAATTTTTTTGATATTTAATTAATTTTTGAGGTACAGTGTTACTGCATATACAGTCGTCCCATTATAGGTTAATTTTGACCAACCAGTGCTTTCATTTATTCCAATTCTGTCAAGATATTCACCCGTTTTAAGTACACCCTTAAGATCACCATAAGTGGTATGAGGCAAAGCCCTAAGATTAACTGATGTAACATTAGAAGTTATAGTTACTTTGTCAGAAATCGGAGTAAACGACATGTTTTGGGCTTACTTAATTGCACCCTCTGCTGCAGTTGTCGGTGCCGTCGTAACAGTAACCTCATTTGTAAGATAAGAAGTTTTTGCATAGACTATCTGGCCATTGTATACAATTCGTGACCAGTCAATACCTCCTGTAGCAATACCTGTTCTTGTGTAAAATGTGCCATTTTTGATTGTTGCAACTCGTGTACTACTTGTATTTGGTTGCTCTCTAAGATTCGTTTCATCTTTTGCAGTTACCTGATCATTTACATCTGTAAATGTCACGCCTGCATCCGCTGCTTTCGTTGCCACTGGTGTCACCGGTACCACCGCTACCGCATTCACCTTATCAGTAAGTAATCTTGTTAAAGCATAGCCTGTTGTGCCATTAAATTGCAGTTTTGACCATCCATTATCACCATTTGAAATTAATGTTGCAAATTCCCCATTTTTAATACTAACAAGTATATCTCCACTTGTATTTGGCAAACTTCTCAGATTCGTTTCTTCTTTTGCAGTTAGCTGACCGCTTGCTGCTGTAAATGTTACTCCTAATTCTGGATTGTCTGCATTCGCAGCACCGCTTGTATCCTTGGGTTCTGCTGCATTTTCATAGTAGAAATATGCGATATCCATATCAATGAATCCATTTACACCTAATAATTTTCCATTACATGTATACTGCCACATTGCATTTGCTCCCGTATAAGAAGATTTTTCTGTTAATTGATCTGGATATTGTGCAACCCAAATTTTGTAGCTTGCACTGATTTTATTTGTATCCCAATATGTGGAATTATCGAGTTCTGTTTTTCCAGCATAGAGCATTGGCTCATATCCTTCATTCTTAACATAATTAAGGAATGCCATTGCATAATCGGTTCTATCCGCATTACTAACGCCAATCATTCTACTTTGGCTATCCGTAAATCCTTCACAATTATATACTACTGGATATGTTATTTTATATTTGGCTATAAGATCAGTCGTCCATGCAGCTTCTTCTAATGCTTCGTCTTTTGTAGTCGCAGTTGAGAAGAAATATACACCAACCTTAATTCCAGCTTCTGCGGCCTTTTGCATATTGTACCTTGCATATGGATCTTCTACGATTACTCCATTATTATCAGTTCTGTATCCGACTCTTATCATTGCAAAATCTATTTTTTTCGTTGCTGCTACTGCATCCCAATCAACTTTACCTTGGAATTTTGAGACATCAATTCCATTAGACATAGAGCTTGTTTTTTTCATATCAGATGCACTCATTTGGACTCCAGTACCTTCCGTATTATTATCCTGTAATTGCGGATCATTAGGATCATCTATATCTCCAACTTCTGCAGGTATAACATCCACCTGTTCATTTTTAGTTGTAGCTATCTCAGTACCTGTATTGCTAGCTTTCCCGTTTTTTCCCAAAACCACCACCGTGGCAACACCAATACAAATCACAATCATAATAATCAAAGCAATAATCGTTCCTTTTTTGTTGTTTTTCAGGAATTCCACTAAACTATATAATTTTTCTTTGAAAATGCTCTGCTTTCCGACTTCATCAACTTCTTCATCCTCAATATCCACTAATTCTTCGTCTTCTTCAATGTCCTTTTCATCCTCTTCAATAACACCATCTGTATCATTTTGGAGATCGTTTTTTTGATCTTTTATGATGTCTTTTTTCTCATCTTTTTTGATATTTTTTTTATCATTATTATTAACGTTATTAAAAAATTGATTATCTTTTATCATTATATTTTCTCCCTTAAAATAATTTGAACAGATATATCTTGTCCCCTTGCCTACTTAACAATTTTACACACTTTCTCAATATTTTTCCATCACTCTTATATATTTACCCAATATCTTACTTTTAATTCACATAACTCACTTATTCGTATTATTTCCCATAAACTGTAACTAGTTTATATTGTTTATCCTTAGCTAATATGAAATATATTTAGGAAAGCGTCTAAGTGAGTATCTCTCCTAGACGCTTTCGTATTATTTACTAATAAAGTGGATATTTGTCAGTTAATGTCTTAACCAATTCCATAGCCTTATCTCTATTGTTTTCTAGATCATCAATAAGAAGAGCAATTGATTCCGCAACAACGTCCATATCTGCTGTATTAAATCCTCTTGTAGTAACTGCTGCTGAACCAAGCCTAACTCCACTTGTTACAAACGGTGATGCTGGATCATTCGGAATTGTATTCTTGTTGCATGTGATATTTGCTGCATCAAGTAACTTCTCAACTTCTTTACCCGTAAGATTCTTGTTCGTTAAATCTACTAACATCAAATGGTTGTCTGTACCACCTGATACGATCTTAAAGCCTCTGCTTATCAAGCCATTGGCGAGCGCTGCTGAATTTTCGACAACATTTTTAGCATAATCTTTGAAACTATCCTCTAACGCTTCTTTAAAACATACTGCCTTCGCTGCAATCACATGCATCAAAGGTCCGCCTTGAATACCTGGAAATACTGCTTTGTTAAAGTTAAACTTAACTCCATTTTCTTGTGAACAAAGAATCATACCGCCTCTTGGTCCCCTTAATGTTTTATGAGTTGTTGTTGTAACAACATCAGCATAAGGAATTGGACTCGGATGTTGTCCGCCAGCTACAAGGCCCGCAATATGAGCCATATCTACCATCAAATAAGCGCCGACTTCGTCAGCAATCTCTCTGAATTTCTTAAAATCAATAATTCTCGCATAAGCACTTGCACCAGCTACGATAAGTTTCGGTTTACATTCTTTTGCAATCTTCAAAACATTGTCGTAATCTATAAGTCCATCTTCATTAACTCCGTAAGGAACTACGTTAAAATACTTTCCTGACATATTAACTGGTGAACCATGTGTTAAATGTCCGCCTGCATCAAGACTCATACCCATAAAAGTATCTCCTGGCTCAAGCATCGCAAAAAATACAGCCATGTTAGCTTGTGCTCCGGAATGTGGCTGAACATTTGCATATCCACAATCAAATAACTTCTTAGCTCTTTCTATTGCAAGTGTTTCAATCACATCTACATACTCGCATCCTCCATAATATCTCTTTCCTGGATATCCTTCAGCGTACTTGTTCGTTAATGGGCTTCCCATTGCAGCCATAACAGCCTTACTTACAAGGTTTTCTGACGCAATTAGCTCAATGTGGCTTCTTTGTCTTGCTATCTCATCAGCCATAGCATTTGCTACTTCTGGATCGAAGTTCAAGACTTCATCAAATGAATACATTTTATACCTCCGTTATTATATAAATAATTTATAGATGACAAATATAATGCCTATATTAATGATACAACAACTGCAAAAAGCAATTATTATACGATAAACAAATCAATTGCTTGTGACAATGCACTTGCATTTTCATTTAAAGATTCAGCCGCTCTGTTCAGATCTTCAACTGCTTCCATCTGTCTGTTCGCAGTTTCTGTAACTTCCTCTGCAGTTGCTGCTGTTTCCTGTGATACCGCCGAAATATTTTCTATTGCGAAAAGTGTTTCTGATTTGCTATCTGCAATATCATTCACACCACTTGCAATATTATTAACATTAGATGCAAGTTCTACCACCTGATCTTGAATATCAACAAAAACTGCTAGTGTATTTTGAAGCGACTTTTCTTGGATAGCTACTACACTCTCTGCCTGTTTTGCAGTAGTAACTGTTGCCTTCGTCTTTGAATCAATCTCTTCAATAATTATTCGAATCTTATTCGCTGATTCAACTGATTGATCGGCAAGCTTACGAATTTCACCTGCAACAACTGCGAATCCTCTTCCGGCTTCACCAGCCCTCGCTGCCTCAATTGAAGCATTCAATGAAAGTAAATTAGTCTGCTCTGCAATCTCATTAATTACACCAATAATATTCCCAATTGATTTTGAAGACTGTTGAAGTGCTTGTATTCCGACAATTACTGAATTTGTAATATTTACAGTATCTTTTACATTAGAATTAAGTTCTTCTATTGTGTCTAATCCTGTTTGAACAATTTCTTTTGTTCCTTCTGCTATTTCTGCTATTTTGTTAGAATTATCAGATACAATGTTAATCTTTTCAGATAGTACATCCATCTGACGCATACAACTTTCTGAATCACTCGCTTGTTGAACGATACCTTTTTCAATACCACTAATTGAGTCTGTAATTCCTCTCGTTGCATCGAGTAATGTCTTAGCACTATCTGTTACCGTCTTGGCAGAATCATCAACCGTTAAGGAAACACTTTTTGTCTCTTCTATCAGTTTCTTCATTTTACCAATCATATTATTAATACTTTCGGCTAGAACTTTAAACTCATCTTTTCTTTTTGATTTAACAACAACAGTCAAATCGCCCTCTGCTGCTTTTTCAAGTTTGTTCATTATATTATGAATTGCTGTACTCATACTTGTTGCTATAATTCCACCAACTGCTAATGCAATACCAAATGCTATAATTACAGCAAAAATAGTGATTAATTTAATGCTTCCTGCCTTGGCAATAATTACACTTTTAGGAATAACAGCGCATACTACAAAACCAGCATCATTTTTTGCATATATGAATAATTGATTCTCACCATTGTACTTCACATATTGAAATCCAGAGATAT
>Ga0302173_10001424_pt1 | contig 12004 bp, 8 predicted proteins | sample I_Fen_N3_1_FD_198785 | JGI IMG/M metagenome (GOLD analysis project Ga0302173, IMG submission 198785) | Peat permafrost microbial communities from Stordalen Mire near Abisko, Sweden - I_Fen_N3_1 | ecosystem: Environmental > Terrestrial > Soil > Wetlands > Permafrost | place: Sweden: Abisko... | reverse complement strand
GCCTTTAGCATAAAATTGATATTTTTCTATTTAAAAATTAAAACATCCCCCGCCCACGAACTCTCTTAAAATCGAGTTATTAGGTATATTTTCACTTCCACATGACAAGAAGTAGTCAAGAAATTTTAATAATCTTTTTGCTTCCTGGTACTCTGGTTTCTCTTTTCCAATTGCAAAAAGTAATGGCTCAACATACGGTTTTAGTATTGCTAATTCATGGACCAATGCGGAATTAAACATTACATCCGCCTGTTCCTGATATGGGAAAATATTAAGTTCTTCCCCTCGTCTCACTGATTCCCACATACCAAGAGTTCTCTCAGCTGATGCTCCTCTAGTTCTTGCGTCACGAACCAACCTTCTAATTAATCTACCATCAGTTGTTGAAACTCTATTATGCTCATCAACATTTAACTGTGTTAAAGCACTTATATATATTTTAAATTTACTTTCTCTTGGAAGGGCATTGGACATTTTATCGTTAAGGCTATGAATCCCCTCAATAACAAGTATATCTTCTTTCCCTAATTTTTTGTAATTTCCCTTGTATTCTTTTTTACCCGATATAAAATTAAAAGTAGGAATTTCAACTATCTTTCCTTCAAGTAACTCCTTCATCTGTTTATTAAACAAATCGATATCAATCGCATGTAAATCTTCAAAATTACTATTTCCATTTTCATCGATTGGAGTTTGTTCTCGTTCCACAAAGTAATTATCAACTGCGATCGGATGTGGTTTTAATCCATAAGCCCTAAGTTGAATGGATAATCGATGTGAAAATGTTGTTTTTCCTGATGAGGATGGTCCTGCAATCATAACAAATTTTTTCTCGGGCATAGATGTGATCCTTCTAGCTATTTCCGCGATTTTCCCCTCCTGAAGGGCTTCCTGAACTAACATAAGTTCACTAATTCCTCCATTTGAAATTGATTCATTTAATGCACCCACAGTATCAACATCTAGCATATCGGCCCATTCTGTAGACTCTTTCAAAACATTAAACAACTTAATCTGTGGTTTAAACTCTGGAACCAATGTAGGATTTGTTCTCTCTGGAAGTTGTAGAACGAATCCATCTTCATAAAGATATAATTCAAAATACTTCAACATTCCAGTTGAAGGTGCCATATATCCATAATAATAATCTTCAAACCCATCTATATCATAAATATTAACAGTAGAACTACGTCTATATTTAAATAGTTTTACTTTATCATACATTTTATGTTTTTCAAAACGGGCAATAGCCTCATCTGTTCCAACTGTAACTTTATTAATAGGCATGTCTTTCGCTACAGTCTCAAGCATCATTTCTTTGACTTTTTTCAAAAATTCAATAGTTACATCAAAATCAGCATTAATTTTACAATATAGACCTTTACTGATTGAGTACTGTACACTAACTTTTTGAATGCTATCTTTGGGTGAAATTTTGTATATTGAATAAAGCATCATAAGTACAACACTTCTTTTATATGTTTGACTACCAACTCTTGCTTCTGTTGCTATAAATTCAATATTTTCACTCGTAACTTCTTCTCTTAATTCCTTTAATTTTCCATCAGACTTTGCTACAATAATATCATTTTCAAAAAATGTCTGATTTTCTTTTGCCAATTCAATTAATGTTTTACTCATCCCATTAATACCTCCAAATACAATTCACGCCCAAGTTTGTTTCCTAATATAGTTATACTATTTCAAATGGTATCTTCTTATCCATTTGTACGATCTGCACATTCTGAATATCCTGATCATTTTGCACACCCGGAATATCTTGAAGAACACCATGCACATACTGAGATAATAATAGTTTTGTTTCTAAATATTCACCAATAAATTTTATAAATATATGTTCAATTCCATAATGACCAGCATCAATAATTTCCAAACCCTGTGCATTTGCATCAATACCACTATGGTGATTAATATCCCCACTAATGAAAAGTTGTGCTCCTTTTTCAATTGCGCATTGCACAAAATCCTTACCTGATCCAGGTGAGATTGCAACTCGAGATACTGTTCTTTCCAAATTGCCGAAAACACACACATTTGGTAGTCCAAACAAATCTTTTATCTTATCTGCCCATTGCCTAACCGTGAGTAACTCTTGAAATGTACCAACTCTTCCAAATCCCTCACCCTCACAGACATTTTCTAAGACTTCTCCATTTTTCATACCAATTATATCTGCGGCTAATTGCGCCATTCCGCCTTTGACGTCAAAATTAGTATGCATTGAATACAAACCAATATTATTTTTGATTAATTTGGTTATTCTTCGCCCTGTTAAATCATCCGTCGTAACATTTTTTATTTGATTAAATATTAATGGATGGTGCGTTATTATTAAATCAGAACCAGTCTCAATTGCTTTATCAATTGCATCATCATCACCGTCAAGTGTAACTAATATCTTTTTTATGTGCGCATCTGGGCTTCCAACCATAAGACCTACATTATCCCAGTCACATGCAAATTTCTTAGGACTTAATTGTTCAAGAATTTCAATAATCTCACTACATTTCATAATAACTCAATCCTTCTTCTATACATCTTAATTCGTAGTCAATCTCTTTTATTCTTTGCTCTGCAAGCTCTGAATTGCAATCATCTACGTTTTTTCTTATTTTCAAGTAACCTTTTTGTTCTTTTATAAGGTACTCTTTTAATGTGTTATTTTTATGCTCTAATAAATATTTGCCATATTTTAAACACGCATCATTCTGAATTGCTTCAGATTCAACAGCATCTAATTTACATTTTATAATAACATAAAATTTACTATCATCAATAAGCATATCCTCTTTCACGATTCTATACTTGTTTAGCAAAAGATATTCTCTAAATAGGTGTATTTCAGACTGTGGAGATAGGATTAATTCGATATCTTGAGAAATCTTGTCTTTTCCACTTTCGAGTATTTTAGCAATCAGTTTGCCACCCATTCCACAAATTGTCACTGTATTTGCTTCATTTTTTTCAAGATTATCAAGTCCATCTGATAACCTTATATCTATTTTGCTTTCTAAATGCAATTGTTCAATGTTATGAAATGCCTTATTTAATGGTCCTTTATTAACATCCATCGCAATTACGTGATCAGAAATATTATTTTGCACAAGATATATTGGAAGATATCCATGATCTGTACCGATATCCGCAACCACGTTGCCTTTTGTTACCATATTAGCTACAGTTAGTAACCTTTTTGATAATTTGACGAGCTCCATTGTATCCTCTTTTCTGCAGTAATAATATTAATCCAAATAATCTTTTAGTTTACGACTTCTGCTTGGATGACGAAGTTTTCTTAACGCTTTCGCTTCAATTTGTCTAATTCGCTCCCTTGTTACACTAAATTCACGTCCAACTTCTTCAAGTGTTCTAGCGCGTCCATCATCTAAACCAAAACGTAGTCTTAATACTTTTTGCTCACGCTCAGTTAAAGTACTTAATACTTCAACTAACTGCTCTTTTAGAAGTGTAAATGCTGCTTCATCAGCTGGCACTGGTACATTATCATCCTGAATAAAATCTCCAAGATGGCTGTCTTCTTCTTCACCAATTGGTGTTTCAAGAGAAACTGGCTCTTGTGAAATCTTCTGAATCTCTCTAACTCTTTCTACTGGTATATCCATCTCTTTGGCGATTTCTTCTGGAAGTGGCTCACGTCCTAATTCCTGAAGTAGTTGTCTCGATACTCGCAGTAATTTATTAATTGTCTCAACCATATGAACTGGAATACGAATTGTTCTTGCTTGATCAGCAATAGCTCTTGTGATTGCTTGTCTAATCCACCATGTTGCATAGGTACTAAACTTATAACCTTTGCTATAATCAAATTTTTCAACAGCTTTAATTAATCCTAAATTACCTTCTTGAATCAAATCAAGAAATAACATACCTCGTCCAACATAACGTTTTGCAATACTTACGACAAGACGTAAATTAGCTTCTGCAAGACGTTTCTTCGCTTCAAGATCTCCATTTTCCATTCTTTTAGCAAGATTAATCTCTTCTTCAGCATTCAAAAGTGGTACTTTACCAATTTCTTTTAAATACATTCTGACTGGATCTTCAATACTTACACCATCTGGTACCGTTAAATCTATTTTTTCAATATCAATATCATCTTCAGAATCGATAATAGCTTCATCCTCTTGATCATCTTCTGATACTTTAACATCTACATTATTTGCTTCAAGGAAATCAAACACCTTCTCAACTTTATCTGCATCAAATTCTGAATCTGCAAATGAAGTAATAATCTCTTGATATTCAAGAACATTCTTCTTCTTTCTAGCAAGTAAAAGTAATGATTTACATTTTTCATCAAATCTTTCAGCCATACCATCCGTTGCTTCATCGTCTTTATCTGCTTCTGCACTAGCTGCCGCTACCTCATTTTCTGAATTAGCTTCACTCGTTTTAGTTTTTTTCTTAGTTGTTGCCCTTTTAGTTACTTTTTTCTCCACTTTTACTTCTTCCACTTTTACATCTTCCACTTTTATTGTTTCCATTTCTGCTGACAATTCATCTGTCTTCTTAGCCATTATAGTCCATCCTTCCATAGTTAACCCTATTTTATCCTGTTTTTTGAAATATCATTACAATTCGACGTGAATATTTTGCAAAAGTTTCTGTTCTTTCAGTATATTTTGCAATTCTTCTATATTTTTTACATTTCTACTCTTATAATCAAGACTATTCTTTTTTACCTTAAATATCGTCTCATTAAGCGCCTTTTCCATCTCATTATCATTTAATTCATCACTTAATTCAGAATTAAATAATGCAGCAACTTCTTTGTGTTCCTCTTCACTTTCATATGTACTAATTATTGAAGCTGGATTTACGTTTCCTTCTTCAAGCTGATGATACAGCTTATTAGCAACATCATGAAAGAGTGGTTCAATAAAATCTTCTGGTGAAACATACTGCGTTATTTTTTGAAACAATGGCACATCATTAATCATCCACGTAAGAAGAATTTTCTGTGCTTTCTTAACGCCATCTTCTTTCTCTTTTTTGAGATTACTCTTTTTAGGCTCACCAATATTTTTAACCAGTCCAACTCTACTTCCATAGTTTGCTACCATTTTCCGTAAACTATCAGCGGAAATCATATAATTATCTGCTACAGCTTCTATATAATTGTTTCGCTCCAGTTCCTCAGGAAATTCTACAATTTTCTTGGAAATCTCGTTGAAAAATCTTGTTTTACCTTCGGGGTCTTTCAAATCATACTCTAATTGCAATGTTGCAATTTCGTACATAAAACTATTCATTGCTTTATCAATTCTCTCCTGAAAAGCCTCTGCTCCAAGTGCCTTGATAAATTCATCCGGATCTTTGTATGGCCGCATATCAATCACTCTTGTTGTAAGTCCTGCAGATTTCAATATTGGAATTGCTCGAATTGCCGCCTTAACACCAGCTTGATCACTATCATATGTGATTAGGACTTCATTCGTATATCGTTTCATAAGACTAGCTTGTCCCAATGTAAGTGCTGTACCAAGAGAAGCAACAGCCTGATTAAAGCCAGCTTGATGAAGTGATATAACATCCATATATCCCTCGCATATAATCAAATTCGGTTTCCTAGATATTCTTGCAATATTTAACCCATATAAATTACGACTCTTGTCAAACAATTTGGTTTCTGGTGAATTAAGATACTTTGGTTTTGCATCTCCCATAACTCGTCCACCAAATCCGACCACTTTGTTATTCACGTCCATAATGGGAAATATAATACGATTCCAAAATTTGTCGTTCACACCTCTATTGGATGCATTCTCATATGAAAACAATCCAGTTTCTTTTAATATATCGTCTTGAAATCCCTTGCTCTTAAAGTATTTATATAAATCATCACTATACATATTGGAGTATCCAAGACCAAACTGGTTCATTGTTTCTTCACTTAGTTCTCGATCACTTAAATATTCCTTCGCTTTTTTACCATTTTCAATCTGTAATTGATGATAAAAATATGTAGCCGCCAGCTTATTAATCTCAAATAGCCTAGATTTCAAGTCGAATGCGCGCCTATTTTCTTCTGAATATTCCACCTCTGGTAATGAGATTCCAGCTCTATCAGCCAACAACTTTACGGCTTCAACAAATGTAAAATTCTCATATTCCATTATAAATGTAATTACATTACCACCTGCTCCACAGCCGAAACAATAGTACATCTGTTTATGTGGTGCAACCGAAAATGATGCCGATTTTTCATTATGAAATGGGCACAGTCCAAAATAAGAACTTCCCTTTTTCTGTAACTTTACATAACCGGATATTACATCAAAGATGTCATTTCTAGATCTTATTTCTTCTATAACTTCTTCTGGATAAAACATTATCAACTCAACCCTTCCATGCTTTGGGAATAAATATTTCTTGAAATCTTGCAACCGAATACTGATCGCTCATTCCAGCTATATAATCACAGACTACATGTTCTGGAGTTTCTCCTCTTTGTTCAATAAACTTGAAATAATTTTCTGGGAGTTCATTTATATTACTCATATAGTAGTTATATAATTCTGTGATCAGCTTATATGCTTTGGTTTCTTCACATTTTGCCATAGGATTCAGGTATAGACTTGTGAACATAAACTTTCTAAGTTCAGTCATTGCAACCTCAACATTTTCTGACATAAATATATCTGGTTTATTATAACTATTCGTTACAATATCATTAATCAAAGTATTCAGTCTTGTTTTTGTACTATTCCCAAGTATTTTTGAATACTCTATCGGAATGTCTTCTTCACTAAATATTTTTGCTCGAATTGCATCATCAATGTCATGATTCACATAAGCAATCTTATCCGACAAACGAACAACTTTTCCTTCAAGTGTTGATGGCTTTCCAGTTGTTCTATGATTCACGATTCCATCTCTTACTTCCTTTGTAAGGTTTAATCCCAATCCATCTTTTTCTAAGAATTCAACGACTCGAATGCTCTGCTTATAATGAGCAAATCCAGTGGAACATAGTTCATTTAAAGTTCTTTCACCTGCGTGACCAAACGGTGTATGACCCAAATCATGTCCTAGCGCAATCGCTTCTGTTAAATCTTCATTCAGTTTTAATGCTCGTGCAATGCTCCTTGCAATCTGAGAAACTTCTAAGGTGTGCGTAAGCCTTGTCCTATAATGATCTCCTTCTGGTGCCAAAAAGACTTGTGTCTTATGCTTTAACCTTCTGAATGCTTTACAATGAATAATTCTGTCTCTGTCTCTTTGATAAATAGTTCTCATTGTACAAGGTTCTTCTTGTCTATCACGACCTTGTGACTTGTCACTAAATGATGCATATGTACTAAAATATTCGTGTTCTCTTTGTTCTTGATCTTCTCTAATATTCATTATGGCCATCCTTCTTTTTGAAATTTCTAGAAAACCGCCTTTACTATGGTATTCTATACGTTATTAATATTTCCTTTTTTTTATTTTATTTTCAAGAATATTGAATAACTGAATAGCGCAAAAAAGTTTGGTTTAATTCAACCAAACTTTTTAATAAGTAACATTTAATTATTCCAACAATTTACCAAAGCTACCCATCAGCTAATTACTCCACCTGCAATACCGCCTAACGTACACACTAATGCAGCTTTCATGGCTGATGCTCCATCTACATATAATCCTTTGTTTATAATAAATGCAATAAATGAAAGTACCAAGAAATAGGTTACTCCTATCAGTAATCCCCATAATAATCTCTTATGCATCTTTTTCTTACCAATTATATAGCCACCCGCTATTGTAGAGATTGCATATACAATTATAATTCCTATACTAATCTGTGCTTTTGATAATTGCATTTTATATAATCCAAATGCCAATAAGACTAACAATACTCCCGTTATAACATATGTAATCAATACTACCTTTAGTATATCTACCAATTTAGCTGACATTATATAGTCTCCTTCTTGCACAATATTTTATTATTTATAGCTCTTTTAACTCACCTTTGTTTGCCGGACTACTTTTATACCATTCGCCAAATAACATGAGATGAATGTATATCAATTCACTAATATTTTGTTTACTATAATATATACGATACAATCATAATATTTATGACTACTTTCTTGACAACGGTTTCATAATACTGTAAAATTCACATTATTAAACAATATTTTAGAAGAAATAGGAGATGAACCTTTTTGGACCCCAGTAGTGTCATACAAATTGTAATAATTATTATATTATTGATGTTATCCGCTTTCTTTTCATCGGCGGAAACTGCATTTACAACTATTAATAGAATTCATATTCGTTCACTTGTCGAAGACGGTAACAAGCGAGCAAAAATAGTTGCAGACCTTCTTGAAAATTCAGGTAAATTGTTAAGTGCCGTTTTAATTGGAAATACCATTGTTAATATATCAGCATCTGCCCTTGTTACAACTTTCGTTATTAATTTATTTGGAAGTGCTGCAACAGGAATTGCGACCGGACTGTTAACTGTTCTCGTACTTATTTTTGGTGAAATAGCCCCAAAAACAGCCGCAACTATTCATGCAGAAAAAATCGCACTTTCTTATGCGAGAAGCATCTCACTTTTGATGTTTATACTTACCCCTATAATAATTATTATAAATAAGCTTTCAAAATATGCCCTTAAGTTCTTTAGAATAGATTCTTCTAGAAAAAAGAAGCTAATGACTGAAACTGAACTTAGAACAATTGTTAAAGTTGGTCACGAAGATGGTATCATTGAAACTGAAGAAAGACGTATTATTAACAACTTATTTGATTTTGGTGATTCACAAGCAAAAGATATTATGATTCCAAGAATTGATATGACTTTAGCGAATGTTGATAGTACATATGACGAAATCTTAGAAATCTTTCGAAGTGAAAAATATACCAGAATTCCAATTTTTGAAGATACCGTTGATAATGTGATTGGTATCATTAATGTAAAAGATCTTTTGTTATTTGATACCCGTGATGCATTTAATATTCGTGGTATTTTAAGAGAACCATATTTTACTTATGAATACAAAAACACATCAGAACTACTTGCGGAACTTAGAAAGACTTCTAATAATATTACAATTGTTATAGATGAATATGGTTCAACTGTCGGTATGATTACTCTCGAGGATCTACTTGAAGAAATAGTTGGTGAAATTCGAGATGAATATGACGAAGATGAACACGACTCCATTCAAAAAATTAATGATAATGAATATAGACTAGATGGTTATACCAAGCTTGATGATTTAAATGATTTTCTTCACCTTGATATAGAATCAGAAGATTATGATTCCATTGGTGGTTTTATAATTGAAAAGCTAGATAGATTACCTTTTGTAAATGATTACATTGAATTACCTGGTATAAAACTTGTTGTAGAAGCTGCTTCAAACAATCGTATTGAAACAGTTCATCTATATTTAGGCCCAACATACTTAAATGATGCGTCTGAAACTATATAACGGTTAACATTAACATCCCATATTTATATATTTTGCAGCAATCGAAGCATTTAATGTATCTTCGATTGCTGTTTTTTATCTTTATCCTCTATTATTATAACTTCTTACAATCGTTAAATTCAATCAGAAATTCATGTAATGCCGTCGCTTCCTGAATGTTTCCAATCCCATGTGTCTTTATGTATTCTTTAACTGCTCTAATCTGTTCAGGACTAAATGACCAGGATTGATAAATATGATCCTGGATAATACTACCTGGCTTCGTATATGAATAATCAATCCCAAGCACATTTATTGAGCCTGCTATTTGGACAAGACTTCTCCTATTAACCATAGACTTTTCAAGAATCTTTGAATAATTTGAATTGGTTTTCCATATTGAATTTGTACCTAATCCTCCTTCTGTATTCGCTTTTTGGTAAGACTCTTCACTAATAAATCTCACATATTTATTTTCCTGAACGACTGCCGCTGTTGTGTCTACAATATATACTGTATTTGTTGTATAAGATGTATTACCTACGCTATCAGTCACTTGATATTTCATTATAGTTGAGCCCTCTGATGTAAATTGTTTGAATTCGTCTGAATTATAATCAGTTACTTTTAAGTTCTGGATAATGTCACTATCTCTGTCATCCGTTACTGTTACTGCGGTAAGTAAATCAGTCTGAGTAATGATGCCATTTTTTGCATCCTCTAATGTATAATATTTGTCTTTTGCGGTTATAATTGGGCTAGCATCCCATACTGCGTATAAAGTAACTGTCCCTGTATTCGTAACGTTATCTTCTGGTGCATAGGTCCAATCCGTTGCATTAGAACCTTCTTCTACTTTAAATTGTTTTAGCCATAAATAGCCATCATCGCCACCAGTCGAAGCATTAACTTTGAGTATTTGAAAGAATACCTTTGTCATAGTCGTTGTTGCTGTAAATGTATCATCGATATGTGACCAATTATTTACATCTTCAGCACCGTATACATCACCATACCCAAATTCATCATTCAATATTGTATTATTATTTTCATCTAAAATAAATACTCTCTTTTGACTTCTATGACCTGCAACAAGACCACTTATTGTATATTTTTTACCCGGAACGGTAGCTATACATCTGTAAAATCCAACTGCGCCCCCATCCATATGACCAACATGTATCTCTAATGCTGATTCATTTCCAGTCCAATAATCATTTCTTACGCCACAAAAAGTTGATACATTTTGCAAACTTCCGTCTGACCAATTAACTGTTCCATAACCGTCAGTGCTTGTGAAATTTTTAGAGTTTCCTGCTAGATTCCTGCCTACATTAATTACGGATTGATTGTTTGAATACATCACTTGATTAGTTGGTGATTTACTTGTAGACCAGCCTATAAATTTACAATCTGTTCTACTATATCCATTTTGACTAAGTTGTTGGTATGATAAATAGTTATGTGTGCTACTTGCTGTGCTCCCTGACGTTGCTCCGTTTCCATCATAATTTATATTGTACTTAACTGTCTGAAATGGTGGAAATACGGATACATATGATTTTATTGTTCCACTATATGAACTAGGTCCAGTATATGCATATCCTGTATTTGGCTTAAGATCATCCACGATGTATGTAGAGCCATAACAAATTGCATCATTATAATAATCTGTAGCATCGTCAGCTACTTTTACACCATTGACATAAACATCTGCTGTTCCACAAGGGCTTAAATACCCACTTGTATTACCATCCAATGTTGAATTTAAATCAAAGCATTCGCGTGTACTAAAAGGTGGAGTTATCGAAGTATCTGAATTAATTGTTCCACTATATGAAGAGTCTCCTGTATATAAATAACCTTCCTTTGCCTTTATGTCATTTACAGTATAGGTTGAGCCTTTAGGAATTAAAGTACTGAAATAATCATTATTATCATCTGCTACCATATTTCCATTAATATAAACATCTGCTGTTCCCCACGAATATAAACCGTTTTGCCAATTTCCATCTAGTGTTGAGTTTAAATCGAAAGTTTCACTTGTACTAAAAGACGGGACTGTTGAAACATTAGATTTTAACGTGCCACTGTAAGACGTTTCCCCCGTATATACATAGCCATCCTTTGCCTTTATGTCATTTACAGTATATGTAGAGCCATAAGGAACTGAAGAATTGTAATAATCATTCTTATCATCTGCTACCATATTTCCATCAATATAAACATCTGCCGTTCCCCACGTTCCTAGATCACCATTCCAATTACCATCTATTGTAGAGTTTAAATCGAAAGCCACTGGATCATAAGCTGTTTTTAAGTGTATTGATATGTTACTTGTTGTTGTCATATCATACCCATTATCTGACGAATCAGTTCCCCAAATTTTTATACCCATCTCTTGAATAGAAAATACTGCACCGGTTCTATATAAGCTACTTGCTATATCAGCAGAGGTACTCTCATCTGTAAATGAATGAGCATATCTATTGTCATACATATTCACAAAACTTATCTGACTAGCACCGGCTGTCCTTGGAAACCAAAAC
>Ga0302173_10001423_pt1 | contig 12004 bp, 9 predicted proteins | sample I_Fen_N3_1_FD_198785 | JGI IMG/M metagenome (GOLD analysis project Ga0302173, IMG submission 198785) | Peat permafrost microbial communities from Stordalen Mire near Abisko, Sweden - I_Fen_N3_1 | ecosystem: Environmental > Terrestrial > Soil > Wetlands > Permafrost | place: Sweden: Abisko... | reverse complement strand
TCTTCTTTCTTTATCTAAAATTCTAAGTTTCTTTTCAATTTCTTGAACCTTTGATTTCTTTTCATTTAGTTCTTCTTTTATTATATTTTTCTTTTCAACTAGTATTTTTCTTTCTTCAATTAAATTTTTCTCCATATTAATACACTACATAATGAACTTTTAAGAAATTTCATTATATGCCCCTTTCTTTTTTGATTTATTATAATGTTAAGTTTTTCCTTACTATTTTTTATTGTAGGTTTTATTAACTATTTAATATTCATTTGATTTGCTCATTGATCTTTTTATTCCCATATTTATACTCTTTTCAGAATCAATTATAAACTAAATTTAACACAAATACACATAATTCACAATTAGAGAGCTTGGAGTGGTAGCTTTTCAATGCAAATTAGGCATATTACACAAAACAGACAAGCATACTGACTTGTTATTTATTCTAATATGCCTTAACTCAAAAAAGAGATAGCATATTGCAGCTACCTCATTTTACATGAAGCTTAACACTTCTTCAAGATTCAAAATCAAAACAATTCTTTTTCCATCATTTAGTTTTGCTATTTTTTCTATATACTTATCATTTCCATTAACTATTTCTGGAACTTCTTCAAGATGCCTCTTTGAAAACCTTAAAATCTCTGAAGCTGAATCTATCATAATACCTATTCTCCTATTTTGGGACTCTACAACTAAAAATTTGCCTGCATCATAAGTAACTGAATCACAAGCTGTAAACAACTTTCTAAGATTTAGTATTGGTATTATCTCTCCTCTTAAATTAACCATTCCAGCAATAAAAATCGGAGCACTAGGAAAACGAGTAATTTCACTTATTACGTTTATCTCTTGTACATTATTAATTTCTACTCCGTACTCTTCATCCCCCAGTTTAAAAATCACAATATGTTCCAGTTCGTAATCTTCTTCACCTACATATAATGATTTGTCATTTACTGTTTCATTGTGATTGACATTAGATATACCTTCTATTTCTTCTAAACTAATCAGCTTGCGAGGCTCTAGAACCATTATCAGCCTTTTACCATCATCAATATTAAAAATCCCTTTAATATAAGAACTATTGGCAATCTTACTGATCTCTTTAAATAATTTTTTTTGTACTCGGATAACATGGGATACCTTATCAACTATCATTCCAAATGAAAAGTTCCCATCATTTATAATTACTACACGACTGTATTCATCTGGCTCTTTATAGTTAATATCAAGGAGTTTTCCTATATTAATAATCGCCAGAAGTTGATTTCTTATAGAGAGCACTCCTTCAATATAGCTTGGCACATTAGGTACCTTCATGATATCAGGCAGCCTGATTATTTCTTTTACACTATTAATGTTGAACGCATACTCTCCGGTGCCAATATTAAATATAACAAGTTGCTCTTCTTCATCCTCTTTCATTTCTAAAACATTTAAATTCTGCTCATTTATATGTTGCTTGTTTTCCATAACATCAATATGCCCAACTTTTATAATTTTTTCAGCATCAAGAAGCATGACCACTCTTTTCCCATTATTAAGTATCAAAATAGAACTTATCATTCCTTCATCATTTTCCTTAATGCTACCAGGTGGTTCTTTAATATCTGCCTCATCAACATTTATTACTTCTGAAACCTTATCAGATACCAATCCAACCTTCTTCCCATGGATATCTGCAACAACAATTCTACTGTTCTCATCAAATTCCTTTTCACCCATACCAAATAATTTCCTACTGTCAATAACAGGCATAAGCGCATCCCTCAAATTGCATAAACCAACTATATAATTAGGTTTATTAGGAATATTTATCATTGCTGGAACTCTAATAATTTCTTTTATATTAGATATTTTCAATGCAAATTCTTCTTCACCCACCCGAAAAACTACAATCTCAATTTTATTTGACTCTTTAATATCTTTTTTATGATATTGTTGTATTATATCATCCTGCTTATCTTTATTATGATTATGCACCTTATCATCTTGATACATTTTTTCAATAATAACTTCTTCAAATTCTTTTTCTACTATGAAATCGTCTTTGCACTCATCAATATCCTTTGTCACTACACATGGGCATTCCTCATGCTGCTTTGCAATAGCATCAGTACTTAACTTTTTCATAAAAACATTACTTTCTGTACTTATTTGCAAAGTCTCTAGATTTTGTTGCATTTTTGCCTTCTCTTTTTTTGCAGTCATTTCCCTTTTCATCTTTTCAAAATTATTCTGGTTTTTTTTGCTCTTCTTTCCTGCCATGGATACTCACCAGCCTTTCCACTATATGATCAAATTGCTTGGAAGACTCTTCATCATATTCATAAACTGTTTTTCCCATCTTACCGCTTTCTGCAATTTTAATTCTTCTATTAATAGGTGCTGTTAATAGATCAGTATCTGCAAAAAATTCTTTCATAAACTCAAGATTTTCCTTCCCATCACTGGTCCTCTGATCAAACATATTAGGTATTACTAAGGAAATCATATCTGGATTTAAGTGCAAGTCTGAAATGTACTCATAAATATTTCCTATAGCTCTTACAGAAGCAGCTTCTACCTGAACTGGCACAATAATATTATCAACAAAATGCAAAATTGCATTATTTATATTACTTCGTTGTGGTCCACAATCAACAATCACATAATTGTAGCTAAGCTGTTCCAAATCGTGGAGCTTATCATTCAAATAACAACTTATATCAATTTCTTTATAAAGTTCTCCATTAATTCGATCAATATATTTTGAAGGAAGCAAGTCCAAATTGTCTCTTGCATTTATTATGCATTCACTAAGACATGTATTTTCCTGATTGACTATAATATCATATAAACTTTTTTTATAATCCTCTGAAGTAAAACCAAGAAAAAGGCTGGCATCATTTTGTCCATCCATATCTATGAGCAATACTTTGTTCCCTTTTATAGCAAGGCCGTGTGCAATATGAACAGCAATAGTGCTTTTGCCCACACCTCCCTTGTTATTTAATACGGCATATTTTTGAAGCCCTTTTCCCATGACAATTCCCCTCCTTATCAAGTGAAACTTGATTCAGGTGGGGTTTGATTCCCATCTGAATCTTAGTTGAATTTATACCTCAGGGGTCACAATGTACCCTCAAGTGGCACCAAGTACAGGAGCTTAGTGGCAGTTAGCTATCGGATAAAGCCATTAAGTGTTCTATTTTTCAATAATTTACATTGAAAAAATCACAAGTCACTATGCTCATATATTTTCTCTCATATACCTAGTCTAGAATAAATCAACAGGATTAACAATCAAAACTACTTTCCCATTTCCAAGCAAGGTTGAACCTGATATTCCAGGGATAGCAGACAAATATCCATCCAATGTCTTTACTACAAACTCTTGCTCATTTTTAAGCTTATCCACAATAATTGCATAATTTTCAATACCATTAGATAAAATCAAAGCATTCAATTCATCTTTTTCAGTATCTCTCGCGCCTGTTAGAAAAATTTCACAGAGCCATTCAATTCCGATTGCCTCTCCTCTTAAATACGTAAAAAACTTTCCATTAAATTTATGTATGTTGTTTGTATTAATCTTTACTGTTTCAACTATATTATCTAAAGGAATAATATAGGTTTCACTTCCAACTTCAACAATCAATCCACGTGAAACTGCTAGTGTAAGCGGCAATTTAATAATCATTTTTGTTCCTTTATCCACTTCACTCTCTATCTTAATATTACCATTGATTTTGGATATATTACTTTTGACAATATCCATACCAACCCCTCTTCCAGATACTTCCGTAATCTTTTTTGCCATACTGAAGCCTGGCAGGAAAATAAGATTTATCAATTGACTTTGATTCATTGTTTCAGCTTCTTTTTCAGAGATGATGCCTTTTTCTATTGCTTTTTTCTTAACTCTCTCTGCATCAATTCCTTTTCCATCATCTTCTATTTCAATAAACACATTTTTATCCTTATTATAAGCTCTAAGTACAATTCTTCCTGTCTCTGGTTTACCTTTTGAGAGACGGTCTAGTAGATCCTCAATGCCATGATCTGCAGCATTACGTATTAAATGGACCAAAGGGTCGCTAATCTGCTCGATAATTGTTTTATCAATCTCTGTGCTCTCACCCTCCATGTGTAATTCCATCTTCTTACCAGTACTTTGAGCGATATCCCTTATAACTCTTGGCATTTTTTGAAATACCGTTTTAATTTCTACCATTCTTATAGACATAATTGCATTCTGCAAATCATCAGAAATTCTATTTACATAAGCTCCAACCTGTTTTACTTCTTTAGAAATTTCAGGCAGATCATAATCCTTATTTAGTTTTGCAGATATATGCATAAATGAGTTTTTTACAATTAAAAGTTCTGAAATCATATTCATCATTTTATCAATTTTTTCCTGATTAACTCGAATGGTCTGAGGTGTGATACTTTTTGATTTCGTATCATCAGCTTTACCTTGTGTCTGGTTTTTCATTGCCGGAATATTTTTTCTTAAGCTACCAGGCAACTTTTGTATATTAGATATCTGTTGTTTAATATTTTCAATAATACCATTGTCATCAAGATCGTTGAATTCTTCTGAGTCAACAGAACTTATAAAAGACTTTAAATAATCCATCACTAATAAACTAAAATCAACAAGATCTTTTCCAAATCTATAACTATTGTCTCTTATTAACATTAACAAGCTTTCAAAAGTATGTACAACTTCTAAAAATTTCTCCAAGCCAATATGAATATTGCTCTGGCTTGGTAATACTGCAATATATATTCCTGTTCCACCTTTGACACTGTGAATAGCTCTGAATATTTCATTGACAGCCTCTTTGTCATCACAATTAGAATCAAGTCTTATCAAGAAATCATTTTCGATTCTCTCGATATGCTCGGTATTTTCAAGTAGAAACTGTTCCTTCATTTCCTTAGCTAACCCGTACTTAAACTCGTCTGACTGTAACATAGCAAAACTTATTTCTTCTTCCACTGCTTCTTCCTTATATTTACTTTCTTCTTTTTCATTTACTATAGAATTTTTAAATGCCAACTTTAAGCCTTCAAGTATCTGCTCTTCCTTCTGACCATATTGGAACTCAAGATAACTTGATCCATTTTCAGATATAAAATCCTGTTCCTTTAATATTTCATGCATCCTTGCTATATAACCATTTAAAAAATTCACATACAAAAGTAAACCGTCAATAAGTTCAGTGTTTACAACCACATTCTCATCTCTTATGCCCTCAAGTATTTTTTCTACCTCATAACTCAGTCTTGTAATACCACATAAACCTACAAATGAAGACTCTCTCTTTATTTTTTTTATACATTCGAAAATATTATTCAATAATTGAATATCTTCCCAGTGAATTTCTATTTTTATTATTTCTTTCTCAAGTCCATCAAGATATTGGATCCACTTATCAATAAATACTTTTACCAAATCAATATCTTCTATATAAATTCTACTACTCATAATATTCTCCCCTTAGCCTTAAAGAAGCATCTTTATAGTTTTTACTAATTTTTCAGGGTCTGTAGGTTTTACCATTTGTACTTCATTACCTTCTTCAACACCAATGATTCTTGATTTACATTCATCCTCAGTTGATATTATAATCGTTGGAATAACAATGCCTTGTTCATGAATATTTTTTATAAGTTCATATCCATCCATTTTCGGCATGTTTATATCGGTAACCAGCAGTTGATAATCTTCACTTAGAAGTTTTTCTAAAGCAACGACACCATTTTCAGCCGTTTCCACCTCATAACCAAACAATTTTATTATATAGCTGTGAAAATTCCTTACCATTTCTGAATCATCCACAACCAGTATTTTCTTTTTCACCGCATTACCACTCCTCTTATTTAGGTCTTGAATATGTTATTGTATCTCCTATTCTTTTAACCTTATAGGAAGATGAAATTCTTCCCACTGATTCAGAATGTCCAAGGAACATAAACCCCCCTGGATTTAAGGACTCGTAAAAACTTGCTAAAACATTTCTTCTTGACTCATCATCAAAGTATATCAAACAGTTCCTGCAGAATATAAAATCACATCCGCTAATAGTTTTCATATCATATTCATCCATCAAATTAATTCGTTGAAAATTCACTAATTTTTTTACATTAAAATTTATAACATACTTATCTTGCCGCCTTGTGAAGTACTTCTCAAGGTACTCTGGTGGAACATCCTTTACTGCCCTATTCTCATAGATTCCTATTCTTGATTTTTGCAAAACCTCATTATTTATGTCGGAAGCAATAATCTGAATATCCCATTCTTCAGGAATATCAAGCATTTCCTGAAGAATGATTGACAAGGTATATGGCTCTTCTCCTGTAGAGCATGCCGCACTCCATATTTTTATTTTTTTCCTGCCTTCTTTTTCTTTTGCAACTATAGGCAATATATCTTCTGCAAAATTACGTAATTGAGGAAAATCACGAAAGAAATAAGTTTCATTTATCGTAAGTTCATCAACTAATTTGTAAAATTCAGATGAGTCAGCTCCAAATTTTAGTTGCATGAAGTACTCATTTAATGTTTCTATTTCAAGTATTTCTGCACGCTTCTCAATCCTTTTTTGTACAAAATACTTTTTATTATATTCATAATGTAATCCTGTTTTTTTATAAATAAGTTTTAGAAATTTATCGAATAACTCATCAGATAGTATCATTTTAGCACCTCTTTTTTGCACAAAGCTTCTTTAGCCTCGTCTGCAACTTCTTCTACCTGGTCATTAATCATTATTTTTAACACACTAATTGAGTCATCGCTATCTATAAAGCTTAATGCTTTAACTGCTGCTATACGTATGAGCGTATCATGGCTAAATGCCGCATCATTTATAATATTAAAAACCTTATCACTATTAAATCTATATAAATTAGAGATAATTTGCATTTTGTTCACTGAATCATTTTCACTCTCATACATTTTTTTTAAAAGATATAAACTTCTATCATTAATTCTACTATTCAAAACTTTTACAGCTTTTTTTCTAACCATTTGCGATGGATCATTAATCATCCTATCCATAAAATCATAAAAAACTTCATTTTTTGACCATTGTACAATATCTACTAATCCAGCTCTAACACTTTCATTCATGTTGTCCATTCTGAATCTTATATGATTCCAACCAATACTTTCATCAATTCTGAACAAGACTTCCAAGGCTTCAATGCCTTCCTCAGCAGTCGTAGAACTTATTATTTCTTCAATTGATTTAATATTTACATCCCCTAAAAGCGGCACAATCTTTTTAACCGCTGCTTTCCTTACTTTTCTACTTTTATGATGTAGTTTTAAAATAAGTCTTTCAATAGCTCCAATCTCAGTAATAACTATAATTTCAACTATTGCCAAAGCCGCTTCTTCATGGAAATCAGACATTCTTTCAATTAATACAGTATTTTTATATGACTCAACATCCGTAATAATTCGTATTGCTAACATTGAAATATCTTTATCCCTTGAATTACACAATTCCTCCACAATACTGTTATATCCTTTCATCTGTTTTTTATAAATTAGCTTAAGCCCCATAAATACTAATTCTAACTCTTTGCATACTAATATTCTATAGACAAAATCCCTAGGAATGTCTTGGAGTTTTTCAACAAGATTATAAAGTGTTTCTGTAAATAATTCCTCTTGCTTATTAAATTTATAGATTTCTTCCATATTATCAAGAAAAAAATTTAACTGTAATTTTACAAGCGCAGCAATACAAATAAGTAATTGATCTGAATCGTTATAATCAAAATTCTCTTTTAAAATCATTTCAATGTCATTAACATTTAGCTCAGAAAGCTTTGAAATTTCAGTTTTTGATATAAGGGTGCTTAGTGTTAAAACGAGATTTGAATCATCTATGACAAAATCCTTTGCATATTTATTTATGATAACATCAATATCAAGGTATGAACCTATTCTTCCAAGAGTTCTAACATAGGTATTGACTAAAATATTTCTTTCAATATCAGTTACATTACTGGAAAATATTTTTTGTTCAATATCGCCCAAGCAATTTACCATTTCTAAACTTGCGAAAGTACTAACAAGTTCATTGATTATCCAGACACTATTTGTCTTTCTTAAAATTTCTTTAAGTTTATCTTCAGCCTCTTTATATTGATGATGCGATATAACTTCTAAAGCAGCTTCTACAACATTTTCATCATCATCGTCAAGTGCTCCTAACGCAATCTTTGAACTTTGTTCTCCATTTATATATTTTAATGCATCCAATACAAATTTTCTTATATTTCTATCCTTATCTAAAAGCTTCTCTTTTAAAACTGGCAATGCTTTTTCATTTAGTGCTATGAATAATTCAATAGATATATTCCTTACATAAACATCTTTTGAATAAAGTAGCTCAGCAACAAACTCTGCTGTTCGTTCATCTTTCATACTTCCGATTTTTCGTGCAAGCTTCTCCTGCTGATACCTTTCCTTTTCTGTCAAAAGACCTTTTATAGCTAACTTAATTTCTTGTTCATCAAATAGGTTTATCTCATTATTCATAATGCACATCCTTTAACTTTCTATTGATTCTATCAATAGACTCATCAGAATTAAAAATCCCTAAAATCGCATGAAGCTCTGATCGATAAACATGAAATTCCTCAACCTGTTTTATAGAATCAAAAATATTAACTATCTTTCTATCATTTAGCCCCCCTAATATAATACCTATCTCTATGTCCTTAGATTCCAGCTGTCTTTTTATTTCAATTAAATCTTTCACTTGATTTTCATCCATTACTGTAAGTTCACCTAAATTTATAAGAAGGATTATGGTTGAGGTCTTATTTAACATTTCAATAAATTTTTTGAGTTTACTGATAAAACCATCCTCTTCTGATTTAAAAACACTAAAAATATATTTACCTTTTGAATATTGATAGAATCTTTCGATAAGATCTATCAATTTTTCTCTTATGTGCTTACAGAATTCTTCATCTGCTTCTAATTGTCCATCACATATCTCAATAATGTTATTGTGTAATCCATTAAAATCTATTATAAAATTATGAATTGCATTTGTATTTTTTATTTTATTGAATGCTTTTACAGATGCGGAATGTAATGATTGCATTATATAAATATCTTCTTTATTTATTTTAAATTCTTTAGATATAACAAATACTATTTTATATAATTTCATTAATGTTTTCAAAATTATCACATACAAAGTATCATCATTCTCTATAAAGCTATAATCATTTTCTTCTACTGTACTTCTGCTTAGATTCACTATATTTATTTTTTCTATATAGAACAATGAAAAATATGTATACATTTCGGCTTCATCAATATCTGTGGATAAAATAATATCGAAAGTTTTTATCTCTTCATCACCACAGCTTCCAGAAAAATAACTGTCACCTACACTAGAATATAAAAGGCTTCCAACATCATTAACAGTATTTAGAATCATCATTAGTACAGGCGATACCATAGGAACATCTTCTTCCATAAAGAAGGTTATATAATACTTATTTCTTCCTTTGGGGCCTTTATTTAAGCAAGAAGAAACTATTCCAATTTCAGGCTCTATAATAATAGCTTTCTCCTCTTCTTTCTTATTAAAACTTATAAATTCTTCAATCATTTCATTTATTCTAGAAGCATTTTTTATAATATTATCCATAATTTCCTGTGAACCCTGCTCATTTTTGTATTGTAACATTTTTTTAACTGCATCTAATCCTTCGAGACAAAGAGATACTATGCTCATATCAAAAATAATTGAGCCGTTTCTCACGCAATCCAACATATCTTCAATTTTATGCATAAGATTTCCGATATCAGCATATCCCACCATGTGAGAAGACCCTTTTATTGTATGTGCTATTCTAAACAACTCATTGATATCAATATCCGAGTATTCTATTTCAAGTCTCATTATGCATTCTTCTGCCTTTTGCAGCATATCTTCTGTTTCTTCCATATATAACTGGATCATTGCATCCACTAAAATCACCACCTAAAGTTATATCTTCTACAACTGTAAATTTTTTAATTAAATAATTATTTGTACTATAGCCTCTCTCCAACGTTCTAGCTTTTCTACTGAATGATCAATGATACTCATGACATACTCTGCATTTTTTAAAGGTCTATATATATAATCATTAGCTCCATATTCTAAAGAGCTCAGTATTTTATCCATAGTTGAGTAGTCTGTCATCATTATAATCTGTGTCATTGGATCATATTTTTTTATTTCCCTTAAAAGCTCAAGTCCATCCATATCTGGAATCACAACGTTTATTAATACAATATGGTACTTGTCACTTTTAACTTTTTCAAAAGCATTTGTGCCACTTTGAGCAGTTTCAACTATATATCCTTCCTGCTCTAGGGGTTTTTTTAGAGCACACAATACCACTTCTTCTTCATCGACTATTAGAATCTTATATTTATTTTTCATTAGAAACCTCCATACAATTCAAAATGACACATATGAAAACTAAGTTCTTTTCACTGCTTTTATTATTGCATCTGCTATCTTATAAGATGGTAATACTATTTCTGCACCGCCTCTTTCTATTGCTTCCCTCGGCATACCAAAAACCACTGCTGTGGATTCATCTTCAGCGATTGTAATCCCACCAGCCTTTCTAATTTTCACCATAGCATCAGCCCCATCATCTCCCATTCCAGTCATTAAGACTCCAACTACGTTTTTTCCACCATAGGTATCTAGCACGGCTTCCATAGTCACATTGACTGATGGCATAAAAATTGTTTTAGGGCTACTTGAAAGTCTTATTGTTTCTCCCCTTAAAACCATCTGATATCCACCAGGCGCAAGATATCCTCTGCCATTTTGTAGCACATCACCTGCATCTGCTTCCTTGATTGGAATGCGACATGCACCATCTAACCTCTTTGCAAAAGAAGATGTAAACGTCGGAGGCATGTGTTGTATGATGATTACAGCTGCCTTGAGATCCTGAGGAAGCATTGGTAATACCTCCATTAAAGTTCCTGGTCCACCTGTAGAAATACCTATAACAACCACCTTTGACAGTTCCTTATTTTTCGTAGTTGTTACTTTGTTTACTGGTGTAAATCTCTTTGCAGGAGCCACTCTACTGCGTCTTTGTATTCTGTCCCTTATACTTTTCTTATTTACACGTTTATAAGCCAACTTTATTTTTTGTATTATCTCCCTACCTACTATATGAATATTGGAAGATACCGTTCCAGACGGCTTTAAAACATAGTCAAACGCACCAAGCTCTAAAGCTTCAAACGTAGTTAATGCACCTTCCTCTGTAATAGAACTCACCATTAAAACAGGCATTTCTGGATAATCACTAAGTATATGCTGCATAGATGTCAAACCATCCATAACGGGCATATTGATATCCATAGTAACTACATCCGGATTTAAATCATGTACCTTCTCAATTGCATCCTGCCCATCCCTTGCCGTCCCAACCACTTCAAGACTTGAATCGGTCATGATTATCTCTTTCAATGCTCTTCTCATAAGAGCTGAGTCATCTACTATCAATACTTTTATTCTGCCTTCCACAACCATCACCTACCATAATTATTATATAAATCAGGCATACCCCAAAGCATAAATTTTGTTAATACTTTGGGGTAATACCGAAACTTAGCTAAAAGTTAGCACTTTACTAATATCAAGAATTAAAATCATTCTTTTTCCATCGTCGAGCTTACCAACACCTTCTACATAGTCGCTATCTATTCCACTACTCAATATATCTGGTGGCGTCTCTATGAGATTTTTTTCAAATCTTATAACTTCTGATACCGAATCTACCACAATTCCTGTTCTTTTTCCTTCGAAATCAACTATGATAATTCTTGTAGCATCTGTTATTTCTCTTTCTGAAAGTTTAAAAAACCGTCTTAAATCCAGAGCTGGGATAACATTACCTCTTAGATTTACAATACCCTCTATGAAGTAGGGAGCTCTAGGTATTTTAGTTACCTCTG
>Ga0302173_10001416_pt1 | contig 12058 bp, 10 predicted proteins | sample I_Fen_N3_1_FD_198785 | JGI IMG/M metagenome (GOLD analysis project Ga0302173, IMG submission 198785) | Peat permafrost microbial communities from Stordalen Mire near Abisko, Sweden - I_Fen_N3_1 | ecosystem: Environmental > Terrestrial > Soil > Wetlands > Permafrost | place: Sweden: Abisko... | reverse complement strand
AAGGCGAACAACCAGTTGTTCAAAGTAGATATTCAATCGTAATTGCAACTTCTAAAAGAGCAAGAGATATAATTAGTGGGGAAGAACCATTAATTGATAATGCTGCAGGAATGAAACCATTATCAATTGCAGTTTCTGAATTATATACTGGTAAAGTAAAGATTGTTAGTGATGAAGATATCTCTGAAGATTAAGAATTTGTTTTGATGCTTGACGGACGAAAAAGCCAATACATTGCCTCTTGTTCGCTATTGCCTCTACAACCTTACAATATTGTCTACATTCGGTTTGACACCGATAAAAAACGGTGTCAACCGCCTACAGACAATATTGTAAGGCAGTAACGGCAAATGCGTACAATTGAGGAAATGTATTGGCTTTTTCTGCGTATCAATGATTGAAAACTGCATGAAACCCTGTGTAGCCCATATGATCTTGTCTGAATCGGTTAGACAATGAAGAAAATCTATTTATAAATTATAATGCCAAAAAAGTTTCGTAACTATAATCCCATCATGTCATATCATATTGATATAACGATGAATGGGGTTGCTTTTTATATCATAAAAGGATAACAGTTAATATTAATAAGATTCCATGTTATAAAAAGTGAAAATTTGCTTGATGGTGAAAATCAGAAAAATATTGGGATTATTATTGCAAAGTTTATTGTATTTCATTTCTTTTTTTGTTCCTAAGAATAAAAACATATGGATCTTTGGTTCTTGGACAGGTAATACATTTTCAGATAACCCAAAGTACTTATATTTGTATATTGTAAAACATTATCCCCAAATTCGATGTATCTATATTTGCAAAGATATAAAACTAGTAGAAAATTTGATGAAAGAGGGAATGGAAGCATACTATTATTACTCAATAAAAGGATGCTTATTAGCTATGCATGCTAGAGTGGCTTTTATAACTGCTGCACATTATGATGTGAATGCTTTTTGTTGTGCAAGAATATTATATATTCAATTATTTCATGGAACACCAATCAAAAAAATATATGAAGATGACCGTATTAATCAGATTAAAGTGATTCCTAAATGGAAAAGTTTCCTAATTGAAAAAATACTAAAATTCTTAGTTACTGTTGGACAAAATGATTATATAACAATTGCCTCACTAAATGTTGCACCATCATTTGAAACGGCATTTAAAACGACAAGAAGGATGATGCTTGTGACTGGTTTGGCACGAACAGATGCATATATCAAGCCATTAAATAATAAGTATATAATAGATTTGAAAAATAGGATAGATGGTCCATTAATTGCATATTTACCAACACACAGAAATTATGGAAAACATGAAAAAGATTATGTAGATATTATGCAGAATTTAGAATATATTAACGAAATCTTAAAAGATAATAATATATATATGTTATATAAACCACATTTTAATGAATTGGTAAATCTCGATAGTAGAATATTTAAATATGATCATATAATTATTCCAGAAGATGACGAATGTATGAGTGATGTTTATGCTTTTACACCATATTGTGATTTGCTAATCACAGATTATTCCAGTGTATATTTGGACTATTTATTAGTAGATAAACCAATCGTATTTTTTATCTATGATTTTGAACATTATACGAATTCAGAGCGAGATTTCTATTATGATTATAATCAAGTAACACCAGGGCCTAAATGCTATACGTGGATAGATACAATAAATGAAGCTTTACGGTTGTTAAAAAAAGATGATATGGCTGAACAAAGGTCAAAAACATGTGTGTTCTTTAATCAATATAAAGATGGAAATTCTTGTGAAAGAATTTATCAAGAGGTTTCTTCGATTGTTTTTAGTGAAAGGGATAAGAATTGAAAACAGCTATTATAACAGCTTCAACTAAGGGGATTGGAAAATCAATTGCATTAAAATTATTAAGCAAAGGCTGTTTCGTAATTATGAATTATTCAAATGATGATAAGATTGCAAATAAGTTAGATATTGAATTAACGAAAAAACATCCCGATCAATATAAGATCATAAAAGCTGATTTATCCACATATGTAGGTATGGAAATATTTGTACAAGAATGCTTGGCTACTAGGAAGATAATTAATTACCTTGTTCTCAATACAGGAATCACAGTAAGGGAAAACTTTGAGGATTTGTCATTAGATACATGGTCAAAAGTGATGGACACAAATTTAAACATCCCATTTTTTACAGTGCAAAAGTTTTCAAAATATATAGATGATAAAGGAAGTATTGTTTTTATTGGCTCAATATTAGGGGAAGTTCCTCACTCTGTTTCAATACCATATGGTGTTTCAAAAGCAGGCATTCATTTTTTAGCCAAATCACTTGTGAAAGAATTTGCAGAACAAAAAATAACGGTTAATGCAATTTGTCCAGGATTTGTGGATACAACATGGCAAATTGCTAAATCCCCTCAAATCAGAAAATCAATAGAAGAAAAAACAGCGTTAGGCCGTTTTGCCAAACCTGAGGAAATAGCTGATTTATGCTATAGTGTTTTAACTAATAATTTTATTAATGGTTCTATTATTAATATAGATGGTGGTTATTCTTATCGTTAGGAGCTTGTTATGTATATCAATGTGGAATTGAAGGATTTGCTAGATGATTTACAAACGAAATATCCAGATATAAATGGGGTATGGATTGATCAACACGATATTGTTTTTGAAGAACGAATTAAGATGAACTGTTATTATTGTGGAAAATATAATGTATGCTGGAAATGCCCTCCGAAATTGCCAGATTTAGATTATCGTAAAATGTTTGCAGAATTTGATAACGCTGCGCTTATTTATTTGAGGTTAGTATTTACGGAGGAAACATTTCATGATGTCAGAGTGGACTCTTCGGTACTGTTGCATAAGGCCCTATTAGATATGGAAAAATTTCTATGGGATCATGGCAATCCAACCGCAATATCATTTATTGGAGGATCCTGTAAATTATGTAAAAATGGATGCGGTAAAGAACATTGTAATGATCCTTATAGGGCTCGATCACCAATAGAAGCTACTGGCGTTAATGTACTTAAAATAGTAGAGAAATATGGGATTGATATCTTATTTCCACCAAAAGACTATTTGACGCGAATTGGATTATTATTATGGTAAATAGGAGAGAAAATATATGACTTACATATTTTTAGTGGCAGGGAAAGGATTAAGGTTACATCCGCTCACATTAAAGCATCCTAAATCGTTGTATCAATTAGATGAACACACGACGATATTACAAAGAATGATTAATCTAATTAAAAAATATGATGTAAATGCTGAGATTGTAGTTGTGACTGGATTTATGGGTAATTCAATTAAAGAACAAATAGATGGTGCAATATTTATAGATAATCCATTCTATGAAGTTACAAATTCGATTGCATCACTATGGTTTGCTAAGGATTATATGGATAAAGATAATATTACAATCATTAATGGCGATGTAGTCATGGCAGAAGATCTTGTTCAAAATATTCTATGTAAATCAGTTGTTAGTCCACTTGTGTTATTAGACAGCTCAATTAAGACTGCAGGTGATTATAATGTTCAAATTACACAAAATAAAGTGTTGGTAATGAGCAAAGAATTGGATGAGTATTATGGTGAATATGCGGGTGTTAGTAAACTTGATAATCATTCGGCGCTATCACTTAGAAATGAAGTCCAATTCATGATTCAGGAAGGAATGTATGACCAATGGTATGAAGATGCCTTGGTACAGATGATATTCAGAAAAAATTTTGATTTATTTTTCAAAGATATATCAGAATACAGCTGGACAGAAGTAGATTGCGTAAGTGATTTAATCTACGCCAAACGAATACACTTATCATAATTATATAAAAAATATTATGGCATACCTTGTCTATATTATTTATTACATGAGCATCTTTTTTAAATCCAAAATACTGAAAATGCATAACACCAAATAATATATAGATAAGATAATATGCAACACCCAATAATGCTAATTAATGATTCCACCCCATACACCGCTCGTCACACTTCCGTTCGTCATCCAACGCCCAAAATTATAAATTGTCGCACACAATTCAGCAAAAAAGTATATAGGTCCTCATTTGTCCGCATATTGCCGTTACAGACTCGATTATTGTTATTCAGGCTGCAGACACCGCTTTTTGGTGTCTGACAGAATGCATAACAATAATCGAGTCTGTAGAGGCAACTAAGGACAAGAGGACCTATATACTTTTTGCGTCTGTCCGCCATTTATATTTTCAAACTCCACTCGGAACAGTCATATACTTTTGTTGCAATACCTTCATAGAATTCAGGCTCATGACAAATAAGTAATATACTACCTTTGTAAGCGATAAGTGCACGTTTTAGCTCAGCTTTTGCATCTTGGTCAAGGTGGTTTGTAGGCTCATCCAGAACAAGGAAATTTGATTCCCTGTTGATCAATTTACAAAGTCTAACTTTAGCTTGTTCACCACCGCTTAGTACTCGAACCATGCTTTCAATGTGCATCGTGGTAAGACCACATTTTGCGAGAGCAGCACGCACTTGATATTGTGAGTAGGAAGGAAACTCTTTCCATATTTCCTCAATACAAGTTGTGTTGTCATTTGATTTTGATTCCTGTTCAAAGTATCCAAGATAAAGGTAATCACCAAGTTCAGCAGAACCACTTATTGGTTTTATAAGACCTAAAATACTTTTCAAAAGTGTGGTCTTACCAATACCATTTGATCCAATCAATGCGATTCGTTCACCTCGTTCCATGGATAAGTTAAGTGGTTTAGAAAGTGGCTCATCATAACCTATTACTAGATCTTTTGTTTCAAAAATAACTTTTCCAGCAGCTCTAGTTGTAAGAAAGTTAAATTCTGGCTTTGGTTTATCTTTTGTTTGCTCAAGAACATCCATTTTGTCAAGCTTCTTCTGGCGAGACATAGCCATATTTCTTGTTGAAGCACGTGCTTTATTTCTGGCAACAAAATCTTCTAAACCTTTGATTTCTTGTTGTTGACGATTGTAAGCAGATTCTTGCTGTGATTTCCTGACAGCATGTACTTCTTCGAATTTTTCATAATCACCAACATATCTGCTTAAATCCTGGTTTTCCATATGATAAATAATATTGATAGCACTATTAAGGAAAGGAATATCATGGGAAATCAATATAAATGCATTTTCATAATCAATTAAGTATCGCTTTAACCATGCAATATGAACTTCATCTAGGTAATTAGTAGGTTCATCAAGTAGGAGAATGTCAGGTTTTTCTAAAAGCAACTTGCCAAGGAGAACCTTTGTACGTTGCCCACCACTTAGCTCAGAAACATCTTGATCAAGACCTAAATCAAGAAGACCTAATGCTCTTGCAACTTCTTCGACTTTTGCATCAATCACATAAAAGTCATGCATTGTAAGCATATCTTGAATAACAGCAAGCTCATCCATCATTTGATTGAGTTCATCTTCATTTGCATCACCCATTTTATCACATATTTCATTCATATTTGATTCCATATCAAATAAATATGCGAATGCAGATGATAATACATCTTTAATACTCATCCCTTTTTCAAGGGCTGTGTGTTGGTCTAGATAACCGGTATGAATGTTCTTTGCCCACTCAATTTTACCAGCATCAGGCATAAGTTTTCCTGTGATTATATTCATAAAGGTTGACTTACCTTCGCCATTTGCGCCGATAAGACCAATATGTTCGCCTTTTAAAAGACGGAAAGATACGTTATTAAAAATTACACGGTCACCAAAACCGTGGCTTAAATTTTCTACATTTAAAATCATAAAAACCTCCAAAAGAATATTTGTAATTAACTTTTCCTATTATTACATAGTAAGAATGATTTCTGCAACATTTATTAAAAATAAATATTTAAGAAAATAATTGAATCATAATAAAAAGAAGTACAAGACTTGTAATTTTCACATCTATATTCTATAATAAACTCATTATGTTGTATTGAAGTACGAAACTATTAATTAGATTTGTAGAAAAGGATGGATATTAAAGATGAAAAGTGCAATTAAAGCATTGACTGAGGGGAAAAATCTTTCTATCGACGAGTCAAAAAGAGTTATGAATATTTTACTTAGTGGTGAAGCTACACAGGCACAAATAGGAGCATTTCTTACAGCATTAAGAATGAAAGGGGAAACTTTGGATGAAATAGTTGGTCTTGCAAGTGTTCTTAGCGAGAAAGCGATACATATTTCACCTAAAGTAGATAAATATATTGATTTTGTAGGTACTGGTGGAGATGGAACGAATACATTTAATATATCTACAACTTCAGCAATTGTTGTTGCAGGTGCAGGCGTTTCTGTTGCAAAACATGGTAATAGAGCTATTTCTAGTAAAAGTGGTGCCGGGGATGTACTTGAAGCTCTAGGTGTGAATATCACAACAAAACCTGAGGAAGTTCAAAAATGTGTGGAAGAGGTTGGACTTGGATTTATGTTTGCACAAATTTTTAATCCTACTATGAAGCATGTAGGGCAAGCAAGAAGTGAGATGGGAATTCGTACAGTATTTAATATTCTTGGTCCTCTAGCCAATCCATCAGGTGCAAAATGTCAGGTAATTGGAGTGTATGATCCAAAACTTACTGAAGTGATTGCGAAAGCAATGCTCATTATGGGTGTTGAAAGAGCAATGGTCGTAAGTGCTAAAAATGGTATGGATGAAGTTTCAACAGCAGAAGATACAGTGGTCTCTGAAATCAAGGACGGTCAGGTATCGACATATATAATCACACCAGAACAATTCGGAATGAGAAGAGTTGATGTTATTGAATTAGTTGGTGGGACAAGCAAAGAAAATTCTAAGATTACAATCGACATTTTATCCGGTCTAAAAGGACCTAAAAAAGATATTGTAATACTTAACGCAGCCTGTGCATTATACACAGCAGATAAAGCTTCTTCAATTGAAGAAGGAATTAAGCTTGCCCAGGAGTCAATTCATTCTGGTAAAGCGATGGAAGTATTAAAAAAACTTATTGAATTTTCAAATAAGTAATTATGTTAGTTAGGAGAATTATATTAAATGAAATTGTTATTTATATCACTTGGTTGTGATAAGAACTTAGTAGATACCGAGGTGATGCTTGGCCTTTTAAATCAAAAAGGGTTTACATTTACAGATGATGAAAATGAAGCCGATGTTATTGCAATTAATACTTGTTGTTTTATAAATGATGCCAAACAAGAAAGCATCGATACCATTTTAGAGATGGCAGAACATAAAAAAGATGGAAAATGTAAGGCATTAATAGTATCTGGGTGCATGGCGCAAAGATATAAGCAAGAAATCATTGATGAAATTCCAGAAGTTGATGCGGTTATTGGAACATCAACATATGATAAAATCGCAGACACAATTAATGCGGTTTTGGCTGGAAAAGGGTTTAATCAATTTGATGATTTAGATAGATTGCCGATTGTTTCTTCAAAAAGAGTGATTACAACTGGTGGATTTTATGAATATTTAAAAATTGCTGAAGGATGTGATAAGCATTGTACCTATTGCATCATTCCTAAAGTTAGAGGTAATTTTAGAAGTGTTCCAATGGACCAACTGATTGAAGAAACTAAGAATCTTGTAGAACAAGGTGTGAAAGAAATCATATTAGTAGCACAAGAAACAACTCTTTATGGTATGGATATATATGGAGAAAAGTCACTTCCAAAACTTTTGCATGAACTAGGTAAAATCGAAAATTTGAAGTGGATTCGAATCTTATATTGTTATCCAGAAGAGATAACAGATGAACTAATTCAGGCAATTAAAGAAGAACCAAAAGTTTGCCATTATCTTGATATTCCGATTCAACATGCGAGTGATGTGATCCTGAAACGTATGGGAAGACGTACCACAAAGCAGGAGCTTATAGATATAGTAGGAAAACTAAGAAAAGAGATTCCAGATATTGCACTTAGAACGACATTGATTACAGGATTTCCGGGTGAAACCATTGAACAGCATGAAGAAGTCCTTGAATTCGTGGATGACATGGAATTTGATAGATTAGGTGCATTTGCATATTCACAAGAAGAAGATACACCAGCTGCTACGATGGATGATCAAGTTGATGAAGATGTAAAAAATGAAAGACGTGATGCGATTATGGAGATGCAACAGGAAGTTTCCATTGACAAATCAGCTGATATGGTAGGTAAAACGATTGAAGTTCTTATCGAAGGAAAAGTCGCAGATGAAAATGCATATATTGGCCGTTCATATATGGACGCACCGAATGTTGATGGTTATATCTTTATAAATACAAATGAAGAATTAATGTCTGGAGATTTTGTATTTGTTAAAATAACAGGAGCTTTAGAGTATGATTTAATAGGAGAGATTAATTATGAATTTACCAAATAAACTTACAATTGCAAGAATCGCTATGATCCCTATATTTTTGTTCTTTTTGATGACTGACTTCGCAGGTGAAAATAGTAAGTATATTGCTGCATTTATTTTTATAATAGCAAGTTTAACTGATTTACTTGATGGTAATATAGCTAGGAAGAATAATATTGTCACTAATTTTGGTAAATTTATGGATCCTTTAGCAGATAAATTATTAGTGTCTTCTGCACTAATTGCGTTTATCCAGCTTGATTACTTGCCAGCTTGGATAGTAATTATTATAATTAGTAGAGATTTTATTATTAGTGGTTTTAGACTTGTTGCTTCAGATAACGGTATTGTTATTGCTGCTAGTTACTGGGGGAAATTTAAGACAACATTTCAGATGCTTATGGTTATACTACTTATTTTTAAATTTGATTTTCCATATGTGAATATAGTTGAAAATGTATTTATATATTCAGCACTTATATTAACAGTCGCTTCACTCCTTGAGTATCTTATCAAGAACAAAAACGTTATGATTGAAGGAGGCAACAAATAATGGTTGCAGAACTTATTTCTGTAGGAACAGAAATTTTACTCGGAAATATTGTTAATACAAATGCTGCTTATTTGTCTGAAAAATGTGCTGCACTTGGACTTTCTATATACAATCAGCAAGTAGTAGGAGATAACGAAGGCAGACTTGTAGATGCTTTAAAAGTTGCTTTAGGAAGGTCTGATATCGTGATCCTTTCTGGAGGACTTGGTCCAACGCAAGATGATATTACAAAAGAAGTAACAGCAAAAGTAATGGAATGTGAACTTGTTGAAGATGCACATTCTAAAGAAAATATTATAAGGATGCTTAAAAATTTCGGCTTAAAGAATAATATTACTGAAAACAATTGGAAACAGGCTTTGGTTCCAAAAGGTGCTATTATTATGGAAAATCACAATGGAACGGCACCTGGAATTATCATTGAAAAAGATGGTAAAGTAGTTGTTTTATTACCAGGTCCTCCTAATGAAATGATACCGATGTTTGAAGAATCAGTTATCGCGTATTTGAGAAAATCACAACCAGAAATATTATATTCAATGATGGTTAAAATCTGTGGAGTTGGCGAAAGCAAAGTTGAAACACAAGTCCTAGATTTGATTAATGCTCAGACCAATCCAACGATTGCAACTTATGCGAAAACAGGAGAGGCTCATATTCGTGTGACTGCTAAGGCGAAAAACTTAGAAACTGCTAAAAAAATGGTAGATCCAATCGTCGAAACCTTAAAGGATAGATTCCAGGAAAATATTTATAGCACAAATGAAGCGGAAGAGTTAGAAGATGTAGTGGTTAAAGCACTTATCAATAAAAAACTTAAATTAGTTACGGTTGAGTCTTGCACAGGCGGTCTATTGGCCGGAAGATTAATTAACGTAAGTGGTGTTTCCCAAGTTTTGAAACAAGGATTTATTACTTACTCTAATGAGTCAAAGATGAAATTAGTTCATGTAAAAGCTTCAACTTTAGAAACGTACAGTGCCGTTAGCAAAGAAGTCGTGGTTGAAATGGCAAAAGGTGGAATCACGGCAGGAGACGCCGATATTTGTGTGGCAATAACAGGTATTGCTGGTCCGAACACAGAAAATGGGAAACCAGTAGGTCTTGTATATATTGGATGCTGTTACAAAGATAATGTTATCGCAAAAGAATATAATTTTAATGGAAATAGACAAAAGGTAAGAGACCAAGCTGTAACGAAGGCACTTGATCTTCTTAGAAGATGTTTGAACGATTAATATATTGTAACTAAAATCATCACTTTGTATTTGCTCTCTCATTTACTTGTATCAAAGTTATATATATAACTTTTGCATCTTAGTAAAATGATACGACAAAAACATAGTGATGATTTTAGGTTAGATGACTTATAATATACAATATGAAATAAAACTATTTACGTAATAACGTAAATATGATATAATCAAATTGTACGATATAAATGGGTCGCGAACAGAACATCTAATTTGATTTTGAATAATTTTTCCCTACCAGTGATATACTGTAAATTATTCGAACAAATATTCGAAAAAACTATTGACACACAGTAAAAAATATAATATAGTTATGGAAAGAAACGAACAACTGTTCGCAATACGGATTATTTAAGGAGAGGGATATATGTTAAAAGAAGATAAATTAAAAGCATTAGATGCAGCGATATCTAATATTGAGAAACAATTTGGTAAAGGTTCTATAATGAAGTTAGGAGATCCTAATATTAATCTTAATGTTGAAACCGTACCAACCGGTTCATTAAGTTTGGATATTGCTTTGGGACTCGGTGGAATTCCAAGAGGAAGAGTCGTTGAAGTATATGGACCTGAGTCAAGTGGTAAAACAACAGTTGCATTACATATGGTTGCCGAAATTCAAAGACGTGGTGGAATTGCGGGATTTATAGATGCAGAGCATGCGCTTGACCCTGTATATGCGAAGAATATAGGTGTTGATATTGACAATTTATATATTTCACAACCAGATAGTGGTGAACAAGCACTTGAGATTACTGAGACTATGGTACGATCTGGTGCAATTGATATTGTAATTATTGATTCAGTTGCTGCACTTGTTCCAAAGGCAGAAATCGATGGAGATATGGGCGATTCACATATTGGTCTTCAAGCAAGACTTATGTCACAAGCATTAAGAAAGCTAACACCAGTTGTAAGCAAAAACAACTGTGTAGTGATTTTCATTAATCAACTTCGTGAAAAAGTTGGTGTTATGTTTGGTAGTCCAGAAACAACATCTGGTGGTAGAGCACTTAAGTTTTATGCTTCAGTTAGACTTGATGTCAGAAAAATCGAAACTTTAAAAATGAATGGTGAAGTCGTTGGTAATAGAACTAGAGTTAAAGTAGTTAAAAATAAGATTGCGCCTCCATTCAAAGAAGCAGAATTTGATATTATGTTTGGCAAGGGAATTTCACAAGAAGGAGATATCCTCGATTTAGCTTCTAATGTAGGAATCGTTCAAAAGAGCGGTGCATGGTTTGCTTACAATGATGGGAAAATTGGTCAGGGACGTGAGAATGGAAAAACTTATCTCAAGGAGAACCCTGAAATAATGCGTGAAATCGAAGCAAAAGTAAAAGCTTATTATGGAATTAGTGAAGATGGAAAGATAAAGCCAGCGGCAGACAAAGATGCTAAAGCAGCTGAAGAAGAAAAACCTACAAAAGTTGCAATGGAAACACCATCTACTAAGAAAAAAGTAGCTGATAAATAATCATTAGTAACAGGTGTTATAGATTACAGAAGTTATCACCCAAATTACTTGCTGTAAGTGAAGTATAATATAATACTTTGCTTACAGCATTTTTAAAGTTAATAATTAAGTAAAAGCATAGAAAGTTGAAATCAAAAAATGAATGATGATGAAATATATCTAGTAACGGAAATTTTTGAAATTAATAAGAAAAAAAGAAGAATATATATTAATTATGATTCAGCATTTTCACTATATGTTGGTGAAATGGTTAAGTACAAAATAAAAAAAGATATGCCTATTAGCAATGAGATTTATAATGAGATTGTGAATGAAGTTTTACCCAAAAGAGCAAAACTTAGAGCAATGAATTTATTGAAGGATAGAGATTTTACAGAGCATGCGCTTCGAAGGAAACTTAAAGAGGGATATTAT
>Ga0302173_10001415_pt1 | contig 12060 bp, 14 predicted proteins | sample I_Fen_N3_1_FD_198785 | JGI IMG/M metagenome (GOLD analysis project Ga0302173, IMG submission 198785) | Peat permafrost microbial communities from Stordalen Mire near Abisko, Sweden - I_Fen_N3_1 | ecosystem: Environmental > Terrestrial > Soil > Wetlands > Permafrost | place: Sweden: Abisko... | reverse complement strand
AAGATATAGGGGGATATGAACTTGGATAAGATATTGATTCAACCAGATCTCTGCGATGGCTGCGGAGACTGTGAAGAAACCTGCAGCAAACTCTATGGAACATCAAGGATCTCTGTAAGGGAGATTGAAGGATCATTCTATCCAATAATCTGCCAACAGTGTGAAGATGCACCATGCAGGATGATATGCCCCACAGATGCCATAGAACTGGATATAACATCGGAAAAGTGTATAGGCTGCGGACTGTGTATGATGGTCTGCCCATTCGGAGCGATAACCATTCACGATAGGAAGGCGCATAAATGCCACCAGTGTCCCGATAAAGACACCCCTGCCTGTATTACAGCATGTTCCAAAAGGGCAATTGCAAAGGTAGACACCGAAAGAATGAAACTCGACAAACAGAAACAGCATATTGAAAAGCTTAGCGGACTCGGTAAAAAGAAGAGAAAAAGTACAGATATGATAAGTGTTCTAACAGCAAACTCAAGAACCAAAAAGGTTCTCCACAAGGAGGTCTGAAATGAAAGAACTAATTTCAAAACCAGAACTCTGCGACGAGTGTTCAAGGTGTGAACGTGAGTGTCCGCAGAATGCAATCAGAGTTATTAATGGTGTTCCAGTCTTCTGCCTTCACTGTGCAAAGGACAGAGCGCCATGCATGACTGTTTGTCCTGAAGATGCCATTGTCGAAATTGATGGTGCAATTGTGATAATGGAGGATGAATGCATTGGCTGCGGACTTTGCAGAGATTCCTGTCCTATAGGTGCCATACATATGGACGAAGCTGGAATTGCTAAAAAATGCAACCTCTGCATAGACAAGGATGTACCTCTTTGCGTTCTAACATGTCCTAAAGAAGCACTTAAAGTGGATTCAGAAGACATTTTAACCCAGAAACGCGACAAGATTGCAGAAGAGCTTAAAAGAGTTAAGATGATAATGAAATATTAGGGATAATTTTTTCCTTTGTTATCTTTTTTTTATAATATCAATTTATAACCATTATTCTTGAATTCCAATTATCAACCTTTTTTCCCCTTTTTATCTAATTAATATTTTTCATAAATTAAATATTTATTATTAGACATGCACTTCAAGTGTAAAAAATAACACCAAAAGTCACCATATAGAATAATTATCAATTTTAAATACTTTAAATATTACAAAAACCTATTCATAAAAGAAGATCATCAGATAATTGTAATATTTACCCTTCAAATCTACTCACTACCCGATAATATATTTGTAAACTAACAAATATGCCTACTTTAGGATAATTATAGAAGCTGATTATATGATAACACAAAAACAGGTTGAAGATACAATTTGCAGTCTTTACAGGGATTCTGTTATTGAACTACCCGAAGACATTAAGAATGCTTTGAAGAAGGCCTATGATAATGAAACGAATGAAACAGCTAGGCTGAATCTTAAGGCAATACTTGAAAATATTGAAGCAGCTCACAAAAATAGCATACCAATGTGCCAAGATACCGGTCTGCCAATAGTGTTTGTGAAACTTGGAAGTGTAAAAGTTGAAAATCTAACGAAAGGAATTCGTAATGGAGTTGAAAAAGCTACAAAAAAGGTTCCTCTACGTCCCAATGTAGTTGATCCATTTACACGTGAAAATACAGGGACAAACACAGGTAAGGGAATTCCCCTGGTAGATATTGAAATTGTTGAAGGAGAATATCTTGAACTGACCATCTTTCCAAAGGGATTTGGTTCAGAGAACAACAATGCACTGAAAATGGGCTTACCTGGTGAGGGTGTTGAGGGTGTTAAAAATTTCGTGCTAGAAACCGTCCTTGCAGCTGGAGGAAAACCTTGTCCACCAACAAGAATAGGGGTGGGAATTGGGGGATCATCCGATTATGCCTTAAAACTTGCTAAAAAGGCTCTTTTAAGGAATATAAATTCTAAAAATCCTGACAATCGCTTGGCAGAACTTGAACATGATATACTTGAACTTATAAATTCTACAGGAATCGGTCCAATGGGTTTAGGAGGTAAAACCACATCCCTCGATGTTAAAATAGAACTAGTAGATACACATACTGCAGGGTTGCCAATTGGTGTTTGCATACAATGCTGGGCTGCAAGACATGCTAGCACTGTATTAACGGATAAATAATTTTTTTATTAAAATGTTTTGTAAGCATTTTAGAATACCAAATAACTTAAAGAAAAAGAATTAAAAAAAAAGAAATTTTTATTCCTTATTTTTATCTCCAATTAGTTCATCTAATCTCCCTGCAACACCGGGCTTCTCACAAGTGATCATGTAAATGGTTCTGTCACCAATGTTCTCCGCCCTGTCAGCAATCCTCTCAAGGAACCTAGCAACAAACAGCAGATATATCAAGAAGGATATAGCATCCTTCTCCTGGAACATACTATCAGATATATCCTTAAGGGCCTGATCAAATAGATCATCCACCTTGTCATCATCCCTTTTAATCTCACGCACTAGGTTCATGTCTTCGTTTAAAAATGCAGATATACTTTTACTCATCATACCATCAACAATGTCAGCCATATGGGTGATGTCGTTCATTGGTCTTTCAGGTATTTTTTCATCCTTTATGTGTTTTGCAACATCTGCAATATTAGAAGCCAATCCTCCCATTCTTTTAAGATGACTTGAAACCTTAATACACGTTTCTATAAATCTTAAATCCTTTGCAACAGGTTGTTCAGAAGCAATTACGCTCATTGCCTTTTGTTCAAGGCGATAATTCATTTCATAGAGTTTGTCATTTGCCTTATTAACCTCTTTAACCAGAGCTGCATCATAATTTATAAACGCTTCCAACGCTTTTTTGTATGCAGAGAGGCTTGTCTGCCCCATCTTTTCTACATCTTCCTTAAGATAGTTCAACTTTTTCTGGAACCTTATTCTCGGATATCTTCTCTCCATTTTATCCTCCACCCTTCTTGAACTTTTTAGATAATAAATTTATTTTTTTAAGTCTTAATTTTACCTGATTATCCAAATCTTCCTGTTATATAATCTTCTGTACGTTTGTCCTCTGGTTCTATAAACAGTTTATCCGTTAGTCCACTTTCCACTATCTCTCCATGAAGGAAGAATGCAGTGTACTTGGAAACTCTTGTAGCTTGCTGCATGTTGTGTGTTACTATAATAATTGTGAATTCCTTTTTAAGTTTGTGGATAAGATCCTCAATTTTAGTTGTTGAAATGGGATCTAGTGCGGAACAGGGTTCATCCATGAGTATAACTTCAGGTTCAACTGCTATTGTTCTAGCAATACAAAGACGTTGTTGCTGACCTCCTGAAAGACCCATTGCAGATTTATCAAGTTTTTCTTTGACTTCATTCCAGAGAGCAGCTTCTTTAAGGCTCTCCTCGACCCTTTGTTCTATAAAATCTTTATCTGAAACACCATGAATTCTAAGTCCATATGCTACATTATCAAATATAGATTTTGGAAATGGGTTAGGCTTCTGAAAGACCATTCCCACCTTCTTTCTGAGATCTACAACATCAACTTTGGGATCGTAGATGTCATTGCCGTCTAGTAAAACACTACCATCCATTTTAAAAGTGTCTATAAGGTCATTCATCCTGTTTAAGGTCCTTATAAAGGTTGATTTACCGCAACCTGAAGGGCCAATAAGTGAAGTGACCATGTTCTTATTTATATTAATGTTTATATCCTTTAAGATATGTGATTCGTCAAAGTAAACGTTTAAATCTTTCACTTCTATTCTATAATCCATTTTATCGCCCCATCATCTTTTTGGAGTAGTTTTCAACCACAGTGTTAGTTACCACTGTAATAATAAGTATTAAAATCACAAGCACAGCTGCTGTTCCATATGCATTAGGTAAAGATATACCTTGTGTAGCAAGTACATAAAGATGCAATGGTAGTGGTCTTCCAGCATCAAATATAGAAGCAGGCATGGCCAGTGCTGACCCAACAACGAACAGTATAGCTGCAGCTTCAGACATAGCCCTTGCCATACCCAATATAACACCAGTGGTGATTCCAGGTATTGCAGCTGGTAGAATTACTCTGTAAACAGTTTGCCATTTAGAACCTCCGAGTGCCAAACTTCCCTCAGCATAAGATTTTGGAACAGCTGCAATAGATACTTCGGAAACCTGAAGTATTGTTGGAAGGGCCATGAAGGCCAGTACAAGTCCACCTGAAAATAAAGACCAACCCATACCCAGGAATACAACAAAGAAAGCTAATCCAAATAGTCCAAATACTATTGATGGAACTGATGCAAGTGTTTCTGATCCGAATCTTATGAGCTTTACAAAGAAATTTTCCTTTGTATACTCTTCAATATATACTGCGGCACCAACACCGAGAGGTGCTGCAACTAATACAGCTACAACTGTAACTATAATAGTTGATACTATCATAGGAGCTATACCCCCAGATGCGCCTGAGTCTATAGGGTCTGATAAAAGAAAATCCAAATTTACAACTGGTAATCCCTTAACTAAGATATAACCTATTATTATTATTAGTATAAGTGCAGTGATGATTCCTGAAGCCCAAAACACTCCCTTCATGATTTTCTGGGCAATTTTAGGAGAAATGATTCTGTTCAATTTTCATACCCCCATAAAAAGGTTGAGAGATCATTGTCAATTGAGCTATCTTGATTCATAGATACCCTCCCCCAATTGTGACCTTCTTTTTGTAGTGGAAGTAGTTTGCAATAACTAGAAGGACCATAATAATTAGGAATAGTATTATTGCTGTAGCAAAAAGTGCACTGTAATGTAATCCAGTAGCATAACCCATTTCAATAGCTATATTGGCTGTTAATGCTCTTACAGGGTCAAAAATTGAACTCGGGAATTGAGCAACATTTCCTGCAACCATTATAATTGCAAGAGTTTCACCTATAGCTCTGCCCATCCCCAGTATAATGGCTGTAATTACGCCTGGTATTGCTGCTGGGAAAATAACATTTTTTATGGTCTGCCAGTGTGTAGCACCTAAGGCAAGAGATGCTTCCTTGTACTCATGAGGTATGGAACGTATTGCATCCTCTGATATACTAATTATAGTAGGCATGATCATCACAGTGAGTATCAATGATGCAGTTAGCATACTGAAACCTGTTCCCCCGAAATGCACTCTCATAATTGGAACAAGTACTATAAGTCCGAAAAATCCGTATACAACAGAGGGTATTCCTGCAAGTGTTTCGATTACAGGTTTCAATATTCTTCGAATGGTTCGGGGAGCAATTTCAGCCATGAAAATAGCACAAAGTAGAGATAACGGTACTGCAAAAAGTAATGCTAGAGCTGTAATCCCTAAAGATCCAACTATCATTGGCAAAATTCCATAATCGCCAGCATCTGGATTCCAAGTACTACCAAATATAAAATTAAAGAACCCATAACTTTCTATAGCTGGTAAACCTTGACTGAATACAAAGATTATTATTAACAGGATAATTATAATCGATGATAGAGCAGTAATTAATAATGCTCTTTCAACTATAACTTCTTCAATTTTTTCCTTCATTTAGCACCCGACTGTGTTTTACTTTTGTAATCTTGAAAACCAGAAATCTCAAAAATATATGTTGCTTTGTTACATGTAATATCTAAAGATATATGAACTTTTTGAAAGTAAATTTTGTTGTATCTTGAATTAGATGTAAACTCATAATATTAAAAATGGTTAATAAATTTTCAAATATTCATTAAAAAAATAAATAACTGAAATGGTTTTCACCATTTCAAAAGTTTTACAATTTTTATCCGCTTATAGGTACAGTATTAGTTGATTTAACTATTGCTTGTCCTTCAGGTCCGGTTACCCAGTTAATAAAGTCTGCAACATTACCCTTAGGCTGACCTTTGGTTAAGAATAGGAAAGGCCCCTGAAGTTTGTAAGATCCATTAGAAACTGTTTGTACAGATATTGTAACACCATCAACTGTGACTGCCTTAACTGATGTGTCCATATTTGACAATGATATAAATCCGATTGCATTTGGATCTCCTTTCACTGCCTGTTTAACAGCTTCTGTAGAACTTTGAACAATTGCTCCTCCCATAACCTGACTTCCGTTCATTATTATCTTTTGGAAATTATTTCTTGTTCCAGAACCCTGTTCACGAGTTATGACATCAATTTTGGCGTTTGATCCTCCAACCTGATTCCAATTGGTAATGTTCCCACTGAAAATACCGTTAAGTTGAGCTGTGGTTAGACCGTTTACTGAGTTTGCAGTATTAACTATAACGGCTATACCATCTTTACCTATAATGGTCTGATTTAAACTTGAAGCATTGGCAGGCACATTCTCAGAACTTGTACCTATGTTTACCGTACCTTGTTGAACACTGGTAATTCCAACACCTGACCCCCCACCTTGAACATTTATCTTTACATTGGGGTGTTCTGCCATGTATGCTGCTGCAAGTTTCTCTGCAACAGGCTGAACAGATGTAGAACCTGCTATAGTTATTTTGTTGTTATTAGATCCGGCTGCAAATACTTCATATGCAGCAAATATTACAACCAATATTATAATTATTCCAATTATCCACTTTGTTTGCACTTAGTTCACCTCATCTAAACCTATTTTCATAACTATTTGTATTTGCTATGATTGTTTCAGATTATAAATAACTTACTCCAATCCACCTCACCCTTACCTTATTCTAATGACATATAAAGGTTACTATAAGTGTTTTAATTATCACATTAGGTGAATTAATCATGTCTCAAACAAGATTTGTTGTTGTTTGCATCGTTATAAAACACATTTAGTGATCTTTATAAGACTAAATGGTAAGATTTAAATAATAATTATACATTATCAATCTTATCATGATAGTAAAGGAAACATTGAAAGGTATGTTAAAGCCTAAAAATTCGGGCTGGAGAAGTTCCATAACCCAAGTGGAGCCGAACCAGCTTACAACAAGAGGTTTTTCACAGGAAGATCTTATTGGAAACATTTCTTTTCCTGAGATGGTATACCTTTTACTAAAGGGTGAACTTCCATCTAAAACGCATGCAAAAATGTTTGAAGCGGTTATGGTGGCCTTTTGTGATCATGGTACTACACCGCCTAGCACACAATCTGCCCGGCTTATGGCATCTGCTGGTTCTCCAGTTAATGCATGTATTGCAGGAGGAATTTTAGCATTCGGAGAAAATCACGCAGGTGCCATAGAACATTCAATGAAAATTCTTCAAGAAGGAGTTAAATTATCTGAAACATATCAAAGATCTACTGCTGAAACAGCAATGTTCTTTGTTGAAGAACACAAGCGCAAAAGAAAGAAGTTCCCCGGATTTGGACACCGATACCACACAGAAGATCCCCGGGCCCGAAAACTATTGAAAGTTGCACAACATTATAATTGTAATGGAAAACACATGGAGCTTGCAATTGAGATGGAAAAGATATTATTCAAAGAAAAAGGAATTAAGATGAATATAGATGGTGCAAATGCAGCAATATTATCAGATATGGGTTTTAACTGGAGATTAGGATGCGGAATGTTTGTGGTTGGAAGGATACCTGGATTATTGGCACATATAAATGAAGAATTATCCATTGAAGAGCCTTTCAGAAAGTTTACTGAATTAGATACACTCTAAACCCTTTTCAATAGAATTGAATATTTAATATCATCTTTTTTATATTATCTTTGATTTTTAAATTAATCAAATTGAAATGTTATCAATTAATTGAATCGACGATATATTGTAATTATTTTACTGAGCGAATAAATTGCTAACACATGAATACTGGATAATAATTTAAAAATTATGCTTTATTCGTTGTTTAAAATAAATATAATTGTGATTATAAGCAGATGTCTAAATTATTTGATTTATATAAATTTTTTAATCTAAATATGTAGAAAATAATTTATATACGATATAGACATACACTTCAAGTGTAAAAAATAACACAAAAGGTAAGAATTCAATCAAATTATTGCCAGGTTTTTAAAAAAAGGATTGTTTGAAGGAGAAAATAAATGCAATTTAATAATGTGATATTGATATTAATGGGTCTATTGACTTTAATCGTTATCATACTAATTAAATTAATATATAGACATAATCCTAATTACAACGACAAATATGGAAATGAAATTATTCTTTTTCATAGTGTAGATAGATATAAAAGAAGAATCTGGAGATTTAATCTAATAGAAGAACTAAAAATTTTAAAAAATAAGGAAAAATTGTCTGCAGGATTGAAATTAAGCGTAATTGTTGGAGAATTCAGTGATGGAACCCAAGAGATAATTAAACACGCAGCAAATCATGAATTTATATCAATAACTATAATAAGCGGGCCTAAAGTATTTTGTGAGGATAGGATGGAAATTTATACACTTCTTGATAAATATAAAAATGTAAATTATTTTATTCTACCTAAAAGGCCCCCAAAACATTTTATAGTTTTCGATGAGAATCACTTATACATTGAAAAGCCCCATAGACACAACGAAAGCCGAGGATCTGTAGGTATAAAAAATGCACAACCAGAATTGATTAGATTGTATGATCAATCTTTTAATAAAATGCTAAAATTTGCCAGAAAATTAACAAAAGAAGACGTATTGATACAAGATTGTTATTAAGATATAAAAGGTGCTGGAAAAATGGATATCAACGTTTTAATACCGGAATTCCTGGTTTTGAGTTTAGCAGGATCTTCTTTGTCTATAGCTGCATATTCCTCATTCAAAGATAGAAGTGACGACCAAAAGTTATTATTAATTATAGCCAGCTGTTTTATTTTTGCATTTTTAGTAGTTCTTATTTTATCTGCAACCGAATTGAACAATTTGACATTTTATCAGTACATATTAGCCTTAATTTTTTATGCACTGATATCAATGGCAATTTTATCTATAATAGGATTCATAATCCAACGTTTAAGAGTAGATCAAAAATTTAAAGATGATGAACTACAATCAGCAATAGATATAATAGAATCGAGTAAAGATGGATTAGAAAGTTCAATAAGTTTATTTGAAAAAAATAAATAAAAAATAATAGACCTGATTTAATTTTAATAAATAATTGTTAATTAATTTATGCGACTATACACTTTTTTATCTTTAATTTTATCTAAATTCAAAAGATTTAATTTTTTATTTCTTTACAATTATAATGTTTACTCGGAAGATCTGCGTCGGAAACGTTCCGGTGTTGTTGATCTAGGGATATTTCTGTAAAATTCTCCTGCAGTGTCAATTATCTCAACCGATATATCTCCTATCCTTTCAAATGCTTTAACAACTCTGGATAATGTTAGGTAGTAAGTAGAACGATCCTTATCCATTACGTCATCTTCTGCCATCTGAATGGCAATATTGTTTAGAGCTTTCTTCTGGAGTTCATGTATCTTTTCCTCATAATCCATTACCTTATCCTTCAGATCAAGTTCTTCATTTAAAAATCCCTGCATGGAATATTTAACCATCTTTCTAGAAGTAAGGTACATGGAGTTAAGCACTTCGAGCATCTCAGGATCAACTTCATAACAACCGTTTAATACAAAGTTGGCAATGTGACAAGTATGATCTGCTATACGTTCAAGATCGTAGGCAACTTCACTGAAGACCATTGTTTTACTGAATTCAGAGTAGGGATTTATTGATATGACAGTATCAACAGAAGAACGTATCTTTTCATGCATGTTGTTACTTATATAATCCATTTCAAGGGCCTTGTTTGCCATTTCATCATTATAATTTACAAATGACTCAAATGACATATCAAATTGCTTACAAACGTGTTCAACCATGTTCTTAAGCATATCCTTAATAAGATAGGCTCCCGCATACTCCCTTGAAGTTTTTTCCTCATCAAACATCTCTGAAAATTCATCGAACTTCTTCAAATCTAAAATATATGCCCTTCTCACAACTCCGCGTTTAACCAGAGGTTGTAATAGTTTTGTAACATATCTCCTTGTTAATCCAAGTTTTTCAGCAATTTCATCCTGTGTTGATGGATTATCATGTAATATTACATCCAATACTGCCTTTAAGGTGCTGTTTGATCGTTTCATTTAAACCATTACCTCATATCATGATCACTTTTAGTTTCATCACTATTAACTTTGGGATTATTCGTCTTTTTATCATTACCTTCCAGCCAGTGATCAATCTTCTCCCCATATTTGGGTTTTTCTTCATCAATCTTTGCATAATTCTCAAGATCAATATTATTCTTTTCTTTAATAATTGTGATTGATTCCCTAGTTAATGCTATTATTACATAAGTTAATGCTGCTATTACCATTAATGAAATTAAAATCCCTGATTCTGAAAATATAAAGGAGTAGAAATCAGTTATCGGTGCTTTAAAATCAGCAAAGCCTCCTAATAGTACTATGATACCTACTACTATTATTATATATCCATAAAGCTTTTTAATATTTTCCGGTTGTATTACCGGGTATATTCCCATTATTATAAGACCAAGACCAATGGAACGGAACAAATTGTAGTCCGTAGCATTTTCAAGTAAATAAAAGAAATTACCTGGTTTTAAATAAAGCATTGCAAATATGAATAATACTTCTATAACCACTATTAAAACAAGAGGAAATGTGTATACAATCCTGGCCTCAAGATTCTGAGTTTTAATACCTTTAAGAGGAGCTTTAAATGAATGTGACATTATCTGATATAGTATGGCAGCTGATACAGATCCAATGACAGTTCCACTAATTCCAAGAACAGATGTGGCATAGGCCACTATTCCGGCGATGATTCCTGCCATTATTACGTCCGATGTTTTTGACATTTTTATACCTTTTAATTTATAATATCTAAAATATTGTTTTTCTGAATATTTTTATTACGATCAAATATGTAATTTAATTCATTATCTTGTAACTCATAAATAATTTACTATAATATATTAATCCACAATTAATAAATAATCCATTTAATTGAGAATTTGGTATGGAAAATGAAAATTGGATTAATTAAGTATCTATTTAAGGTAATTAAAGCGAATTATGATTAAATGCACATATACCATATTTATTTCCATCTACTGCAACCGAGTAGTTTGCCAGCTCTTTTTTGTACCCAGTTTCAGAATTTATTAAGTTCACAAAAATTTCACAATCATTAATCAAAAGCTCGTTATAAGAGGGATATGTGTCACCTCTGAGCTTCCTGGTTGTTGCTGTACCAGAATTTAGAGTAACCATTTTTTCAATCATCCAAACATTAGGTACGTGTTTATGGCCGTTTAAAACAAAATCTACACCATAATCTATGAAAACCCTCAAAAGATCTCCTGAATCAAGTAGAATATTTCTTTCACGCCCTGTCTGAGGAATTGGAAGTAAGTGATGGTGAAAAGTTACTATTTTACACATATCGCTTGGTATTTTGTTCAGCTCTCCCTTTAACCACTCCAGCTGATCAAAACCTATCTGTCCATCATTTATATCCGGCTCTGAAGAGTCAAGACCTACTATGGCAAATCCACCATCTTTGTCCATGTGAAGAAATTTGCGTTTACCAATCTGTTTTTCAAAGTGGAGCAGACCAACATTTCGTGCATCATGGTTACCTGGAATCACATGAGTTTCAGTTATAGACTTTAATTCATCCAGAAAAATGGCCGCATCATTGTATTCATTGACATAACCTTGGGTTGTGAGGTCGCCAGATATGACAATTAGATCTGGATTTTCATTGCTAATCTGTTTTAATAAATTATTTTTAAGGTCTGAAGAAAATGTTCTTTCTCCGAAATGGATATCAGAAACTTGAATTATTTTTTTTAGCAAATAAATCACCTCTAAATATAATTAATCAAGTTTTAGTTAAATTTTAAGTAACTCTTAATATGTATAAAAAAATATGAAAATATAAGCCTCAGGGGGGATTTGAACCCCCGACCTATGCCTTACCAAGGCATCGCTCTACCCCTGAGCCACTGAGGCAAATTTAAATAACTAATTAAGATATTTTTGAGACATTTTAAAAATTTTACTATTTAATGGATTGCAAAATGGGCTATAAAAGTGCAGGGGATGGG
>Ga0302173_10001411_pt1 | contig 12074 bp, 12 predicted proteins | sample I_Fen_N3_1_FD_198785 | JGI IMG/M metagenome (GOLD analysis project Ga0302173, IMG submission 198785) | Peat permafrost microbial communities from Stordalen Mire near Abisko, Sweden - I_Fen_N3_1 | ecosystem: Environmental > Terrestrial > Soil > Wetlands > Permafrost | place: Sweden: Abisko... | reverse complement strand
TAAATGTTTTGTTAGTCAAATCTCTTTGTGCATAGATATCAACAAATGTTGAAGTACGTCCAAGTGACATAGCAGCGCCGTTTTGTTCTTTAACAGCAGCTAAGTAGCCAAAGTATAATCCTTGAATTGCCTCTTTTACATTAGTAGCAGGAGCTGAAATATCACATCCGTAGATAACTGCTAATTTTTTGAGTTCTTTTAAAGCTTTAATCTGTTCTGATAATTCTTCACGATCACGGATCGTTTCAGCTGTCATAACTTGTTTTGTTGTAGCTTTTTGATATTCTTTGTCAGCGATTAATGTATCAACACCATATAATGCGATACGACGGTAATCACCGATGATACGTCCACGGCCATAAGCATCTGGAAGACCAGTTACAATATGATTTGAACGAGCTGTTCTCATTTCTGGAGTATAAGCATCGAAAACACCAGCATTATGTGTTTTTCTATGTGTTGTAAAGAATTCAAATACATCTTTATCCATTTCATATCCATTATCTGAACATGCTTTCTGAGCCATTCTTGCACCACCATAAGGCTGCATAGATCTTTTAAAAGGCTTTTCTGTCTGGAAACCAACAATCGTTTCAAGATCTTTATTTAGGTAACCAGCTCCATGTGAAAGGAGTGTTGAAGCAACTTTAGTATCCATATCAAGAACACCACCTGCTTCACGTTCTTGCTTTGATAGATCCATTACTTGAGCCCAAAGTGTTTTTGTTGCATCGGTAGGTCCGCAAAGAAAAGTGTCATCACCATCATATGGTGTATAATTCTTTTGGATGAAGTCTCTTACATCGACTTCTTCGGTCCAATTGCCGCCTACGAAATCTTTCCATTCTGTTCTAATCATTTAAAATTCCTCCTATGATAAATATAGTATAATATGTGATTACTGTAAACAATTGCCAAGAAAGCCCATTAATACTGGCTTCTTTGATACTATAGTATGTCTTTACGACAGGTTCATTATATAAGAATACTGTATACACGTCAATAGGATGCTTGTGCTTTATTAAAAACAATCGTCTAAAATATATCAATTATTCGAAAAAAAACAATATATATTAAAATTAGATAAATTATAATCACATAACCTTGACATTTATAATTATGAATATTATGATATATGTAGTTTACCCTTTACATAGGTAAACAAACACAATTTTAATAATAATAGGAGGATTAGCTATGAGCAAGATAACGAAAGAAACAACGATTGGCGATGCAATTAAAATAGATGCAGGAATTATTCCTATTCTTATGAGTGCTGGAATGCACTGTATAGGATGTCCATCAGCGCAAGGCGAATCAATAGAAGAAGCAGCAATGGTTCATGGATTAGATGCTGATGCATTAATGTCTGATATTAATGACTATATAGAAGCAAATAATTAATTATACTTATAATAAGAAGCCTCGAGTAATGTTTAGATTGCTCAAGGCTTCTTATCGTTATACGAACTTTAAATCATGAATTATAAATTAGCAAGTATAGAAACTGCATTATCTTTGATGATTGTTTCGCAATGTTCTTCAATGAATGCATGTGTGGCATAAGAAAAATGTACCTTATTACCATATTCAGAAAGAATATTGCATACCTTATTAAATACAGTTGGTGAACATTCAGATTTATTAATAACTAAATAATAAATATTGTTCTTAATATCTTTGTATAAAGAATTATCACCGGTATAGATTGGGCTAATTATATTCGCTACGTTATTGATAATATTAAGTTCATCAAATTGAAATATTCGAATCACATTAACTTCAGATTCTTTATTCATATCAGTTGTATCTTTGTTAACATCGTCTGGTGAAGCGTTTGGCTTTGTAATAAAATCGGTTGGCTTAGAATTAATGGCTGAGTTTTTAAGTGATTTGTTAAATGGAATAAAGTTATCAACTTCACTCTTTGGGGTTTCAATTATATCCTCAACATTATTATTTAAATAGTCTTTGACTTTACTAAATAGATTAATCACATCATCAGCTCTATTATCAGGTTCGGATTGATTATCATGCAGAGTATCTAAAGAATCATTGTCATATGAAAAATCCATATCCTCATCATCTTCTTCAGAAATATCTGGTGCAAATTTTGAAAATCTAGTGTCAAGTTCTTCTGGGTCCTCAACTTTCGTTATTACAAGTATAATGCAATCAGTAGAAACTGGAATCGCTTCAATCATTAATGGGATATCTTCGGCTTCAAATCCTAATTCGTAGGAAGCTTGCTGCATCATATCACGAAATAAATCTTTAGCTTTCTCGCTTCCATAAGCAAGCTCGCTGATTTTTAACTCGCGGGAAGCCAAATCAGATTTGTTTAAGGTACAGCGTATTTGATTGTCACTTAATTTTTCTATTTTCATAAAATCACTTCCTAACTTTGATATATTTCTTGTTTTAATAGTATACCATTTTAGATAGATATGTAAAGGAAATATATAAAAATTTAATTATTTCCAAGTACATTATTCCCACTATTATAACATTATTTACCGAATAAAATAGCGTATAATCATTATAACAAAAATATACGGTATTGTGAACTAAAATATACGATTTAATATAAAATAATTGTTGCATAATTAATAAAGCTGATATATAATCAAATTATGAGATACTTATTGATTCTTTAGTGAGAAGGAGGTTGAAATAATAAGATAAATATTGAATATAATAAGTGGTAAATATGAAATTATTAGTGAGTTAGGGCACGGAGCTCACACAAAAGTATATTTAGCTAGACATATTAAGCTTAATGTTCTACGTGCTGTCAAGTATATCGAAAAAAGCGAAGCAGATAGTTTAAGATATCTGCAAGAAGCCAATCTAATTAAGAATCTTAAACATTCCGGAATTCCAATTATTTATGATATTGATGAAGATGAAAATAGTATATGTATTATTGAAGAATATATATCTGGAAAATCAATGACTTCATTTATGTTAGGAAAAGAACAATTATCATTAAAAACAATTTGCCAGTATGGAATACAAATATGCGATATTTTAGAATACTTACATTCATATGGGAAAAAAAGTGAAAAAGATAAAGCCATTTTACATTTGGATTTAAAGCCAGATAACATAATGATAAATGAAGATGATATTATTAAAATCATTGATTATGATAATGCTTCATATGAAAATCAAGAATTGAAACAATGTATTGGAAGCAAAGGATATGCAGCACCTGAACAGTATCACAGACTGAATGTAGGAAAGACTGCAGATGTTTATGGATTGGGAATTCTATTAATGTATATGTCGACGAATGGATGTATACAGTCTTGCGTTGAAAAAATACGTCACAAAGAGTTAAAAAAAATAATCAAAAAATGTACGAAACATAATTCGATTCAACGATATGACGAAGTTTATAAAGTGAAATTGGATTTACAAAAAATAGTAAAAGAATTATCTAAGGAATGCTCTAAAGAATCTCTGGAAATAAATATAGTCGGAACAAAACATGGAATTGGAACCACACATATTAGTATTTGCCTAACTAATTATTTGAATAAAATAGGTATAAAAACAGTATGCATGGATTGTACAAGTACTAATAATATGCTAGGTATCATAGAAAAAGGTATTCTTACTTCTTTTGGCACATACAAGTTATATGGGGCTTACCTGCTACCAAATTATAATCAATGTATTCATGTTGAACTAAATAACGAATATAAAATAATTGTTAAGGATCTAGGGATAACTAGTGAAATCGTGAGTGATAATCTTACAGAAGGTGATGATAAAGCCATAATATTAGTAGGAGGAGGAAAGTATTACGAACAAAATGAGTTACAAAATGCACTTGATAAGCTTGGAAACTGTGTATGTATTCTAAATCATATAAGTGGAAAACAGTTCTATTCTTACATACAAAATAATAGCCCAAAGCAAAAAATGTATAGAATGCCATGCAAGTATGATTGGTATTTGAATGATGAGATAACAGATGAAGTATTTAAAGAACTTTTAAATGATTTATTTCCAAGTTGGTATGGAATGAGAAGTCAAAAAAATGCAAAATTAAGGAGATGTATTTCAGATATTCTTAAAAAGAAAAAAGGTTAAGGAAAATTCGCTTCAAAACCCATATATAATCGGTGTGATGGGCGTTGGACGTGGTGTAGGGACTACGCATCTGACAATTATGATGGGCAATTATCTAACAAATGGATTGGGCAAGAAAGTAGCATTACTGGAACTTAATAAAAATAATACATATTCTAAAATCATGTGCAGGAAGTGTTCCAAAATTAGTGAAACATGTTTTGAAGTAAAGGGGATGGATTTCTATGAGAATATTTCATATGAAGACATACCTAAAATCATGGCAAGTAATTATCATTATTTAATCCTAGATGTGTCGAGTCGTTACATATTAGGAAGAAATGAATTTTTAAGGAGCCATAAAAAAATTATTGTGGGAAGTTTGAGTAAATGGAAGGCTCAGGAATATTTAAATTGTTTTGAAGATATGCAGTTAAAATCTGAATTTCCTGACTGTCAGTTTCTATCTTTATCAAACGATTGTGAAGTAGTCAAAATCGTAAGAAATAAATATGGAGTCCCAATAGATCAAATCCCATTTGAACAAAATCCCTTTTATATAGAAAGCAACCATATGGAATGGATTAAAAAAATTTTAAATTAATATCCAATATCTTTTGGAAAATAATATATCACAAATATTATATTAGACAAAAAATTGGAGGTAAACCAAGGAGAATAATAAATGGGACAGCAAATAGAAGCAGTTACGGAAGAAATTTTGGCGTTGCTTAGTTCAGGAATTAAGGTGAATTATAATGGCTATGAAATAAGAACTGAAAATGATATTTCAAGCGACATTTTACATGAAGATGATTGTTGCATGAAAGATTATATTGAAGACGATGATGGAGAGTGTGTGCAAGTTAATTATGATATTCTTACGTCGTTTTAATCTTTGTAAGTAATAAGTAAGTAATAAGTAATTAGCAATAAATAATAAGTAACCCGGACAATGAGATCCCCTTTATGTACCGGAATAAAATCCCTGTTTTGTAGGTAATCCCCTTGCCATACAAGATAGGGATTTTTATTTATATCATATTCCTTGCAGATTTTTGATATATTTTCATGGTGACTAATCGTCAAAATAATGGTATAATACTATGGACTATTTTGTGATATATATAAACGATTAATTCAAATTTAGTATATTAATAAGGTGATAATATAAAATGAAAAGTATATTTACATGATTAATAAGTGATTATAGAGTAAGGTGATAGGAGTAAAAGGGTGAAAGTGGAGGGAAGAGATGGCAAAGAATACAGATAATATCGAAGAAGATGAATTATTAGATAATAATATTGAGAATGCAGAATTATTAGATGATGATAAAGACGTGATTAAGGATACTGAAGATGATGATCTACTAGAAGATGATCTACTAGAAGACGATGATTTACTAGAAGATGATGATCTACTAGATGATGATATTGAGGATCAAAACTTTGAGATAGATGATGAGGAAGCCTTTACTGATGAGAGAGATGATTTTAGAGATGATAAAAAATTAATATTGAAAAAGGGAACTAAAGTTAGAAAAAATAGAGTTAAGAGAAAAATAGGATTAGGAAAAAAACGTTCAGTAAAGCAACAAAAACAGAGAAGGCTAGTCATGCTTGGAATGACTGGTGCTATGGTGTTGGGAATTATTATTAGCCTTATTGCCATAATTAATAAGTATACGCCAACAAAGGAACATATGTCAGGATATTCTTATTTTAATGTAACCCAAAGTGACGACGTACTCATTATACTAAATAATGAAAGAGTAGAGGATACAGGGATTTACAAGGATGGAAGGCTATATCTTTCAAGTGATTTTATCGCACAAAATCTAAATCAAAGATTTTATTTTGACACAGAAAGCAAGGCAATTTTATATACAACGGCTACAGACATTTATACATATAAAACAAATAGTAATACTTATACAGATTCAAAAGGAAAGGTATATTCAGAGGACTTTAATATAGTGAATGAAGTGAATGGTAAACTTTATATTGACTTTGAATATATAAGCAAATCATCAAATTTCACATATAACTACTATCAAGATCCAAACCGAGTTGTGATTAGTAATGAATTTACTGATTTAGATTATGTTACGGTAACGAAAGACACGGCTATAAGGTATAGAGGAGGAATAAAAAGTCTTGTGCTTGAAGATGTAAGCAAAGATACAAAACTTCGCTATAATAAGAGTATAGATGATTGGATGGAAGTTACAACAGAGTCTGGGTTCGTTGGATATATAAAAAGTAATTGTGCGAGTGAAACATTTTCCGAGAAAAAGGAAGACGTATATACAGATAATATGCCATCAATTGTAAAGAATTATAAAATTTCTTTAGCGTGGTTTCAGGTTACGAACATAACTGCAAATAGTAGTGTTAGTAGTTACTTAGATGGAACGCAAGCAATAACGACTATTTCGCCAACTTGGTATTCTATTACAAGTAATAATGGCGATATGAGCTGTTTGGCTACGAAGGAATTTGTTGATAAGATGCATTCAAGAGGAATTGAAGTATGGCCATTGGTTGATGATTTTGATTCTAGCATTAATGGGGTTACATTGTATTCAAGCAAGACAGCAAGAACAAAAATGATTAATACGTTAATCAATGATTCAAAAAAATATGGATATGATGGAATTAACATTGATTTTGAAAAAGTAAATGTTGAAAGTGCAAAACATTATTTGCAGTTTATTAGAGAACTGTCTGTAGCATGTAGAAGCAATAATATTGTACTTTCCATAGATAATTATAAATCGGCTTCGTATAATTCATTTTATGATTTATCAGAACAGAATGCATTTGTTGATTATTTAATAATTATGGGATATGATGAGCATTATGCAGGCTCAGATAGTGGCTCAGTTGCATCAATCGGATTTGTTGAAGAAGGCATTACTGGCGCACTTGAGCAGGTCTCTAGTAAAAAATTAATTGAAGCAATTCCGTTTTATACTAGAATTTGGACATTAACAACAACGAATGGAGATACCGTTACAACGAGCAAAGCAGCTGGAATGCAAATAGCAATCGATAATTTGAATGCGAATAAAGCACCAGCAATTTGGGACGAAACTGTGGGACAGTATTTTGGCTCATATGAATTAGATAATTCAGTTATAAAAATATGGTTAGAAGAAGATCATTCAATAGAAGAAAAGATGAAATTAATTCAGCATTATGAATTGGCTGGTGTAGCAGAATGGAAGTTAGGACTTGAAAATAAATCGGTGTGGAGTGTAATAGCAAAGTATAACCAATAATAGAATGTATAAATGTATTTATTTTGAGGTTATGTCATGAAACACAATAGTATTGAACTTGCAATGTCTATCTTGTTGCTTATAGCTGTATATATTACAGTATGTTATGGAATCCCTAGTGCGCAGGCTTCTGCAAACAACAAAAAATCTGCGTCGGAAGGTGTATCTTCTACTACCTCGGGTAATAGTAAAACAGTAGTAATCGATAGTGGACATGGTGGGGTTGATGGTGGGAAAGAAAGTAAATCCGGTGTACTTGAAAAAACCATAAATCTAAGTATTGCATTAAAATTAAAAGCCATTTTAGAGGCAGATGGAATAAATGTAATAATGACTCGAACGGATGATAATGGACTATATGATGAGAGTGATTCTAACAAAAAGGTAGCAGATATGAAAAAAAGATGTCAAATCATCAATAATAGCAATGCAGATTTGGCAATTAGCATTCATCAAAATAGCTTCCCTGATTCAGATGTATGTGGAGCACAAGTTTTTTATTATACATATTCGGCAGAAGGCAAGAAACTTGCTGGAATTTTACAGAATTCCTTTAAAGAAAATGTGAACAATAATAATACTCGAGTTGAAAAGGCAAATAAAACATACTATATGCTTGTAAATACTAAAGTACCGATTGTAATTGCAGAATGTGGCTTTTTGTCTAATCCACAAGAGGATGCACTTCTTAATTCAGAGGATTATCAGCAAAGTATTGCAGAAGCATTGTATAATGGAATTGTTACATACTTAATTGATGAGTGAGATTAATAAAATTAGGAGAAAAGCAATGGAAACTATAATTTCAGAGATAAGTGGAGATAATAATAAAGACGAGGAAATATACGATAAAGCTGCAAAAATTTTAAAAAGCGGTGGGCTAGTTGCATTTCCAACAGAAACGGTATATGGATTAGGTGCAAATGCACTGGATCCTGGAGCCTCTAGGAAAGTATATGAAGCAAAGGGAAGACCTTCAGATAATCCTTTAATTGTTCATATTGCTAATATTTCTGCATTATATGATTTGTCTATAGATGTTAATAAAGTGGCGTTGAAAGTTGCAAAAGAATTTTGGCCAGGTCCACTCACTATGATTCTGAGGAAAAAAGATATCGTTCCTAATGAAATCACGGGTGGACTTGGAACAGTTGCAATTAGGATGCCCAGTCATCCAATTGCGAGACATTTGATCGAAAAGTCTGGATTATATATTGCAGCACCGAGTGCCAATACATCTGGACATCCAAGCCCAACGAAGGCAGAACATGTAATGAAAGACTTAAATGGTAAAATCGATATGATAATTAAGGATGATACTGTGGATATTGGAATTGAATCAACAATTGTTGATTTGACAGGAGAGATACCTATCATATTGAGACCTGGTTATATAACGAAGGAAATGCTTGAAAAAGTACTAGGAAAAATCGAGGTGGATGCTGGAATTGTGGAGGGAAAAGAGTCTTCAAAAGCGCCCAGGGCACCAGGCATGAAGTATAAACATTATGCACCACAAGCTGATTTAACCATTGTTGAAGGCGATGAAGATGCTGTTATTGCAAAAATAAATAGTATCACAAAAGAGAAAATTTCAGAAGGATACAAAATAGGAATTATGTCAACCGATGAAAGTTTCCATAGGTATAAACAAGGAGATGTTCGAAGCGTAGGAACGAGAAGCGATGAATCGACTGTTGCAAAACATTTATACGAAGTTTTAAGAGAATTCGATGAATTAGAAGTAGATTATATATATTCGGAAGGATTCTCGAGGGAGAATGTTGGACAGGCAGTAATGAATCGGCTCATCAAAGCGGCAGGACATACTATAATAAAGGTTTAAGGGTAGAAAATATTATGATTTTATGAATGGAAGGACTAAATATTGCGATTTTTAGTGCAGTGGTGTAGAATATGAAGAAATATAATATGATAATATTTGTTGGAACAGCGAATACTTGCAGAAGCCCAATGGCAGCAACAATAATGAGTAGTCGAAAAAAAGATCGGGATATATTGGTTTCTTCAAGGGGAATGGTCGTACTTTTCCCTGAACCATATAATCCTAAGGCAGTTGCAGTTGTGTCAAGTCATGGGCTAATTATGCCAAGTAAATCATCTAGACAGTTAGAAAAAGAAGATTTTAATAATGATACATTAGTACTTACTATGAGCGATATACATAAGCAGAAGATATATGCTACATTTGAAAATGCAATCAATGTATATACATTGGAGGAGTATGTTGGCTCAGAAGATGGAGATATCGAAGACCCCTATGGAAAAGGTATTGAGGAATATGTAAAATGTTATGAAAAATTATTTGTTCTGATTAATAAAGCGGCAGATATATTATAAAGAATCCAATTTATTCTGATTTAAAGCAAGATTTGAGAAAGTGCTGGCTAATGCAAGCAACAGAGATGGAGAAAATAATGGAAATAGCAATAGGATGCGACCACGGTGGTTTCGAGTTAAAGCAACAAATAATTAATTATTTTAAAAAAGAAAGTATAGAATTTAAAGATTTTGGATGTAACGATGAAAATTCTTGTGATTATCCTGAATATGCAAAGAAAGTAGCAAAGGCAGTAGTAGATGGGGAGTACAACCTTGGAATTCTTATTTGTGGAACTGGAATTGGAATGTCAATAGCAGCGAATAAAGTCAAGGGAGCTAGAGCAGCGTTATGTGGAGACTGTTTTAGTGCAAGTGCAACAAGAGAACATAACGACGCTAATATTTTATGTCTTGGAGCACGAGTTATAGGAGATGGACTTGCACTTAGAATCGTTGATACATTTTTAAATACAGACTTCTCTAATGATGAAAGACATATCAGAAGAATTGGTTTAATAGAATAATCATACTAGAAAAATGGAGGAAATATAAATGTCAGAAGTATTTATAATGGAACACCCATTAATAAAGCATAAAATTGGGTTGGCGAGAAACATTGAAACAGGGTCTAAGGATTTTAGAGAATTAATATGTGAAGTTGCGATGCTTATGTGCTATGAAGCAACTAGAGATTTGAAATTACAAGATGTTACTATAGATACACCAATTTGTGAAACTGTAGTTCAGGAACTGAAAGGTAAAAAACTAGCGATTGTTCCTATTCTACGAGCTGGACTTGGAATGATAGATGGAATGCTTGCAATGATTCCAGCTGCTAAAGTTGGTCACATTGGATTATACCGAGATGAAAAAACACATGAACCAGTTGAATATTACTGTAAGTTACCAGAGGATATTCCTGAAAGAGAAATATTTTTAGTGGATCCAATGCTTGCAACGGGTGGCTCTGCAACTGCAGCAGTTACATTATTAAAAAGAAGAGGCGCCAAGAATATTAGATTTATGTGTATCATTGCTGCTCCAGAAGGTTTGGCAAGATTACAAAAAGAACATCCAGATGTTAAAATATATATTGGAGTACTTGACGAATATTTAAATGAAAATAAATACATTGTTCCAGGTCTTGGAGATGCTGGGGATAGAATATTTGGAACGAAATAATTTACATTATTAAATAGATACTATAAGTGGAAAGGAAGTTTGTAAAATGAGTGAGAAAAGACAAGATTACATATCATGGGATGAGTATTTTATGGGTGTTGCAATTCTTTCTGGTATGCGTTCAAAGGATCCGAGTACACAAGTTGGGGCTTGCATTGTAAGCTCAGACAACAAAATCTTATCTATGGGATATAATGGTTTGCCAAGTGGCTGTTCAGATGATGAATTCCCGTGGTCAAGAGAAGGTGATCCTTTGGATAATAAGTATATATATACTGCACACAGCGAACTTAATGCAATATTAAACTACAGAGGTGGAAGCCTTGAAGGTGCAAAGATGTATGTTTCGTTATTTCCATGTAATGAGTGCGCGAAAGCAATTATTCAAGCCGGAATTAAAGCTGTTGTATTCGCCATAGACAAATATGCAGACACTCCATCTGTAGTCGCCTCTAAGCGGATGTTTAATGCCTCAGGCGTCCAATACTCAAAGTATATACCAACCGGCCGTCAAATCTCAATCGATTTATAAAATCATCTGAGTGGTCATCCTAAAAGTCCCTATTTTGTTCTAATCCATACGATAACCGTAGAAAAAACATATCTATATCCTCAATTGTCCGCATTTGAAACGACTACCTTACAATCATGTCTGCAGGTGGCTGACACTTGTGTCAAGCCAAATGCAAACATGATTGTAAGGTAGTCGTTTCAATCCGCGAACAAGAGGATATAAATATGTTTTTTCGACCGTTAACCATTGAATTACAACAAAATAAAATATTGATCAAGGATATTGGTATATTTACTCAATTCGCCACTGTAAATAGTTTTAAGTAAATCATCTAATCGATAAAGCGCAGTAACTATCATTTGGCTACTAATAATGTTAGATTTAAGCGCTATCGCAAGCTCATCTAAATCGATTACCTTAACATCACCATTATTTTCTACAATTACGTCAGCTAAAAGATCCGTAAAAATATAAGCATCTAATTTTTGATCATAAAAAGTATCAATAATATCACAATAAATGTAAACTAATTCATTTTCTGTATTGTAAAATTTGCTAATTTTCCAACCTTTATCAATTACATAATATGATATGCCCTTTGCAAATTCATTTTTGGGATGCAAGGTTTTCCACGTGGTAATTATTTGAGTATTATTTTGAACAATTATA
>Ga0302173_10001408_pt1 | contig 12082 bp, 12 predicted proteins | sample I_Fen_N3_1_FD_198785 | JGI IMG/M metagenome (GOLD analysis project Ga0302173, IMG submission 198785) | Peat permafrost microbial communities from Stordalen Mire near Abisko, Sweden - I_Fen_N3_1 | ecosystem: Environmental > Terrestrial > Soil > Wetlands > Permafrost | place: Sweden: Abisko... | reverse complement strand
ACGGCTTTAAGTGCAGCAAGTGTATACCCAGCGCCAGGATAGACCTGATTTACGTGCGCTGGTTTTGTCAAAACAGCTGTTTCTACAACCTTATGCCACATCAACGGATCTGCTCCACCAAGACCAACCGACACAGGTATACCTAAGCGCTGCATTTCTCTAACCGCATCCGCTGCTGCTTCTGCCGTTGGAAATGGCTTTACCATAACACCAATGTAAACATTTCCATTAGTGGCTTCCACGATTTCTTTTGCATTTTGTGCATCTGCTGCCAGTACATTTATTTTTATTGTTGCCATTTTTACTTATTCCCCTTTGCTTGTGCTAAAATTTCTTTAAAACGCTCTGCTATAAGATTTTCCTGTCCCTCCAGCAAAGGCCTCGGATCTACAAAGATCTGTCCCTGTGCCAGACAATAATTTCTTGTATGAATGGCCGGATTTCCTGTTTCTAATTTTTGAGCAATCACAGCTGCACTTATCCCTGTAATTTGGGCATCAATATCAAGTCTTGCCCGATAAATTTCTCTGCCGGCTTCATCCTGTGCAATACTTCCTGTAATTCCCGGAATACTTTCTAATTCATGTAAAAGCAGTTTCATACGCTTTTTTTGCTGCTCTGCATTTGGTTTTTTTGCCGCATATTTGCCAAGTGCAGTGAGTAGTCCGACAATGCTTTCTTTTCCTGTTTTCATAGGGCGGCCTATTCCCTGATACTGCATACGACAGGCCTGACAAAGTTCACTGCGCCCGCAAATGAAACCGGAAGTCGGCCCTTCTAGTGCCTTACCGCCACTATATATAACAAGATCGGCTCCCAATTTTATATATTTGTGTAAATCTTCCTCTGCAGCTGCATCAATAATGAGAGGCAATTTATGCCGGTGTGCGATATCCACCATCGTTTCAATTGATACCATACCTTTTTGTACGGCATGATGTGACTTAATATAAAAAAGAGCTGCTGTTTTTTCATTTATGGCATTTTCAATATTTTCTGCAACAACGAGATTAGCCGTTCCCACCTCTATCGGTTTCCCCCCACCCAGCTTCATCATCTGAGTCACACGGGCTCCAAAGTTTACGGCATGCCCTTTTTGCAGGATGATTTCATTTTTAAGACCTTCACTATCCGGCAGATTTTCTATAATATCAAGATTGGTGCCACTAAGTACAGCGGCGGTACTTATGGCAATCCCTGCAGCCGCGCCACAAGTTGGGCAGCCATCTTCCGCACCCGTTACTTGTGCAATAAACTTTCCCGCTGACGGTAAAAGCTCTGCAATCTCAACATAATCCATGGCAGCCTGTGCCATAGCTTCCGCAACATTTTTATCAACTGCACTGGCACCTAAAACCGTCATTTTTCCACAACCATTTATAACTTTACGTGGACCATACTGTTCAAAAATACTCATTTTTTTCTCTCCTTCTTATTTTGTCATAATTGGAAAAATTGCTCCTAAAATCATAGCTCCGATAATAGCGCCTCCGGCAATCGGTTTTTTCCATGCATAAAACGCAGCAGCACCAATGGTTGCCCCTATTCCCACTGGAATTGACGCCATTGCAGCCGCAATAACAATCATTGGCCCCAGGTATCGGCCGGAAGCATTACCCGCTCCCATCATGACATCCGCCCCAAAAGTAGACTCATTGGAAGCAACCGTATATTTTCTAATGATAATAATAATACATCCTATAGCAAGTCCAATAGCCGCTCCCGTAAAAAGTGCCAACGGAAAAGATTCTAAAGGTCCCGTAATTCCCATACTTAAAAAGATTGCCGGAATACCGATACCTACCCCTGTCATAATAGAGCCGCCAATATCCAATATCCCTACCAGCGGACCTTCCAAAATACGGGCAAAGAGAAAGCTTGCACCAAAAGCCGCGGCAGCGCCAAAGCTTCCACCCTTAAGCCCCGCTTCAAGCATAGCCACAATTGCAATTTCATTGAATGCACCAATATGATGTACGTAATACATATGTGTACCGGCAAATACACCAGCTGCCAAAAATGCTGTGAATATAGGAAAGGCCCACTCCGATAACCAAAATCCTGTCTTTAAATTTTCATTATTATCCACTGTCATCACGCTCCTGCCTTAAATAATGCATGAAATGCTTTAAGTCCGTCCGGAACATCAACGTAAAATTCTGTAAGAAGTTTTATATCAAATTCCCGGAAAAATCCGCTTAAAACAAATAGTAAAACCACTGCTACTACTAAAATTCTGGTAATGTGGTTCCAGCCACCATCATCAACACCTTTACCGATCAAAATGCCTAAGACAATCCCCGGTACAGCATTCCCCATAACAAGGTGCGACAGCCCTCCCAGTACAGTTCCCCAAACTCCGGTTCGTCTTCCAGCATCAAGAGCTGCCATCCAAAATACAATCGGCATTACAAGATTAATAAGCCAATTTGCTGCCGGAACAAGCACTTTTGTTGCAATAAGCTGCAAAGCTGTTGGTATGGCAACCGCTGTCGAATTCATAACACCAATGACCACTGCACCTATAACAGCACCCGTCAATGCCATTTTCGCCGGATTGTGTAAAGTTTCCGCTACGTTCTTATTACGCATCAGAAGAACAGCGGCGGCCCAGTTCGGTATAATGCGATGTGCTACATCCTGTGTAAACGCTCCGGTTCCGACAATAGATGCCCATGAATTAAACAAAAAGCCCAAACCAAACGAAAAATGTGCAATAGGATCACCTTCGCAAGCGTTCAGTTCTCCCAATGTGCGAAAAGCTCCCATTCCCTGTGCCTGCGGCGCATGAAACATTCGAGCAGCACCTGCACCTACAGCAAAACCCATACAGGCACCAATAATAACAGATTTCATCAGAATTTCTATAAAGTCCATATTTTAACCCCTTTCCTATGCGTCTTATCTCATTTCCAATATATGTTGAACTACCGATAAATTTTCTTCTTCGCAACGATATTTTATTGTATCTGTCGAAAAAACACTAACCTTAACCGTAATTTGTGCTGTTATCTTGTATAACTTACGTTTACGTGGAAATAACATACCTAAAAAGCGTTCTGTATGAACCGAAATCACCGCATCTTTTATGTCCATTTTCTTTGGTTCTATCTGCAGCAATATTCCAGGATATTTCTTTTCCAATTCCGGTTTAATACGACTAAAAATGTCTTGAAAAGATTCTTTCTCATTCTCACCTGTACCTTGTATTTGCAAAACTTCCTCATGAATGATGAACATACTACGTCTGCCTCCTTACAATGTCACACTTTACTTTTTTTAATAAAGGCTTCGGCTAATCTCTGTCCCAATTCCTCAAGATCCATGAAACCAAAACCTACAACCTGTGCACCATTTTTTATTGCGGTAATTCCCGCCTCAATGGATCGAAGACCAAATTCAGCTGAATAACCATATTTTGATTTTGCCGTAATCGCTCCGGCACCGCCGCTGCCACAAAAAGAAATACCAAAATCTGCCTTATTTTGATTCATATAGTCTCCGACTTTCATGTCAGCACCAACACCTGGAATCAATATAGCTTCTGCACCTGCTGCCTCAACGCCAGCAGCAACTCTTTTTCCTTTACCAAGGCGGTCTCCAATAACTACTTTTATTTTTTCCATAATAAATCACTCTCCTTTATTTAAAAACCATTTGAGGCACACTGCAAATGAATTGCCAAAAGAATTATTTCTGAAGAACTCGAAGTCGTATTTCCCAAGCTCTTTAATGAAGTAAGAATATTTTTACTTTTTTCTTTGTATGCGGATTCAATCTGATCTTCTGTCTCCTGATCGATTTTTGCTAGCACTTCCCCCCTTTGAGCTCGCTTAATCACTTCTGCCATATGATGTCCCACTGCCAGATACCGTTCATCCGGAATACACTTTCTTGTATCAACCAGTATATCTTCAATGTCACAAAGCGTTTTTTTTAGTAAAACAGTTCCTTCTGTATCAAGTGATGCATCGAGTAAAATTTGCTGCAAGACTTTTGTTTTCATACCCGGATTACCTTCCCTTCACGCACAACACCTTTAATCTGCAATTGCTGCGTTCCAGTAATCTGGTTACCATCTGCATCTGTATAGGTTTGTTCACCTTCAACTTTCTCAAAAAAAGTCATATCAGCCAATGCTCCTGCCTTAATCCGCCCAAGTTGCGGCATGTTGAGCATAATTGCCGGTTTAAGCGTGACTGCAGTAATAACCTCGCGAAAAGACATTCCCAATGCCATGCACTTTTCCATTGTATGTTTTAAACTATATACCGGTCCGGAATAATTCTGGCTGTATAAATCCGTACTTATACTATCAATGCAAATACCTTTTTCTCTGGCATTTTTAAAACGAAAAAACGAACAACTTTCCGTTCCATGCCCCAGATCAAGATAAACACCACGGTCTATAGCCGCTTTTAATTCGGGCAGAATATACTCTTCTGCATCAAGGCAGCCACCCGCTTTTCCATGAAATATATGGGTAACAATATCTCCCTGCCCCAAAAGATTGAGTACATCTCCCAGCGCCGGCGGGCAATTCCCAACATGAACAAATAGAGGCACATGCAGTTGAGACGCCAGTGCTTTTGCTATTTTCAACCCTCCGGTATTGGTTTCTTTTACGACAGAATGACTCATCCGTACTTTTATACCGCGAATTTCCGCTTTACAGCTGACAAGCTTTTTTGTAGCTTCCACATCAATCGATGCAAGATCTTCTAATTCAGACCTGCCTTCATATAATCCTGCTGCAGAAATATTTATCCATGAAAGAACTCTTGTTTTCGCTTTTTGTATAATATTTTCTTCAAATCGTAAAAAGTTTTTACTTCCACTGCTTCCGGCATCAACCACCGTTGTCACACCCTGCTGAATGCCAATACGATCGGCCTCAATGCCGATAACTGCTTGTTTATAGGCTACATGTGTATGCAGATCAATCCAGCCCGGTGTTATATAAGCCCCCGCCAAATCAAGCAAGGCGTTATAGCGGGGAAGTATTGCCCCCTCCGGATAAACACCTGCAATTTTTCCATTTTGAACACCAATAGAATATTTCCCTTCAACTCCGGTAAAAGGATCCATAAGAAGACCCTTTACGATAAGCAAATCCAACGATTTTATATTCATCTAAAGCCATTACTCCTTTTTATGAAATTTTTGATTCAGTGTAAAATAATTCAAAATAGCAATTATCTCACTATCTGGTACATCTTCGTAATAGGTACCGACAGCCTCTCTTATTTTTTCTTTAACTTTTATGATCCTGATCGTATCATCGCCTGCATCCATGATATTGGCATAAGGCGCTCCACAGGCAAAACGGTTTGCCATCAACAGACAATGAAGCATCAGCCCGGTTTCACTTTGCCTTGTTAAATACTTTCCCAAACTTTCCTTTAATGCCATCGTCAGGTTAAAGCCTTTGCTGATGACTTCCTGCGTGAACTTTTCAATCTTTGCCATATCACTAAAATCTGTACCATGCCAGCTGCTGCCAATTTCAGGCTCTGTTTTTTTTAAATTTATCGTAGCGGATGGAGTTAATTTGAAATTGTCTAATACACTTTGTATTTTTTTTATGTCATCTTTTTGCAAAAGTGCATTGACTACGATGCAGGGCGTTTGTGTCTGCATTGGCAATACGCTGATGATGAGATCAATCGGATTATGAGCAATAAATTTTTCCGCATGCAGGATAGAGCAACAGCCAACAATCTGCAATACATCAAATTTATTTTTAAGCTGCACCATTAATAGTTTAGCTGAAGATACTCCCGTGCTACAGACAACAATCGTTCGTATTCTTTCTTTACCAAACAATGTTTCATAGCTCAATTGGAAATACAGGACAATATAAGAAATTTCTTCATCACGAAGATATATATTGTATCTGCCAAAAACATCATAGCAAATCTGCTTTACAACATTAAATAGTTCACCGAAATGATGTAGTATATCATCCAGTAAAGGATTAACGTTAACCATATGATACTGCTTTTTTACAAAAGCCCTTTTTATATGCATAAGAAGATTTTCATACAATTCGCAGTCTGCCGAAAAAGGTATCTTGGTATTATGACTTGTCTTTTGTATAATCTGCAAAGTTATTTTTTCAATATCAATTGTCGTTTTAATCTGACTATCTTTTGTAAAAGGCAGCAACAACCAATTGAGTTCAGCTTCTTCTATATCTATGTTAAAATTTTTAAATATTTTTTTTAACTCAATACTGAAAAAACGATCTGCATCATTTGATATTGCACAATTTCTCACTAGGTCTCCGATGCCAGATTTATGCCGAATCTGATGTAATGCAACACAAATGCGAATGAACACCTCAATGCTCCCTTTATCATCAAGCACATCTGTCATCTTATAAATATTTTCTAAAAGCTGTTTGCATAATTTACATAAACGTTCCACATCCTGATCCTCTATGAGATACTGGCACATGACTTTTTGAAAAAACACCGGCAAAGAGCATTGCCGAAGGCCCTGTAAAATTTCTTCAATCGCTCTTACATCAAACATAGATAAAATAAAATACTCGATAGCCTGCCGTCTTTTAGTTTCTATGGTATTTATTTTAAATCCCCAATGTGCTTTTCTATCCAGATAAATATCCCATATCGCCAGCATATCTGAAATTGTATCAATATCTCTCGTTACTGTATTTTTACTTACGTCCAGCTGTGACGAAAAATCCTGTATTGTAATAAATGCATTGCTTGTCAAAAGCATCAGTATAATATATCGGGTGCGTTCTGTAGAAAAGATTCGGGTCTTTTCTTTTTCTTTGCTGAACAATTGCTGCAACTCATAGATATCCTTTGTGCTGCCAGAAAGTTTAAAACCATATTTGGGTATATATTGCACTAAAATATTTGCTGCTTCATCTTCTAACCAGCTGCGCAGGTTATTTATATCATATTTAATACTGCGATCACTTACATGATATTTTTCCATTAGTGCTTTCTTACTAATTGGATACGATGCAGTCAACAAATCCTTCAGTATTTTACAGCAACGAACCGTAAGCATTTAACATTCTCCTCTCTGTAGAAATTGTCATAACTATTATAATTTTCTATATTTATTATAGTAGCAAAACAACAAATATAAAACATGCATTGTTTGCCTCAGTAAACAGGCAACAAAAGTCTTTCCTGCAAAAAATACAATGATATAACTACACAAAAAAACAAAGCAGGCTGTAAACTCTCGTAAACAGACTGCTTTGTCTTTAAACTTATTATAACCTATGCATATTAAATAAAAAACCATCAATACTTGCATCGGCGTACAGGCAAAAAATGAAAACAATGCATTTCGGTAATCTGCCTTTCAAAAAACATTATAGACAGTACTTTTTTATCATAAGCTCAACACCCAGCTGTGTATTAGAAGCTGTTATCTCGTTCGCAACATTTTTTAAATCTGTATGTGCATTAGCAACAGCAACACCGATTTGGGCAAATTCGACCATAGAAATATCACTGCCTTCATTGCCAATTGCCATAACATGCTCGCGGGCAATTCCATACTGCTTGCAAAGAAACTCCACTGCCATCCCTTTGTTGATGTGTGGTGGCAGTATCTCAATGCCATGTTCCAGCTTACTAGCCACTTGATCAGCTCCTGCGTTGATCAATTTCAGGCTTTCCTCTGTTTCACTATTTGACAGACCAGGAATAAAGATACGGTATATTTTCTCTGGAATTTTTGTGTTTCGATTAATTTCTATTTTATGATAATCCACTTGAAAATTTTCAGCATACCGCAGAGTTTCTGCCTTTATTTCATTCACATATAAAGTGCTTTTTCCATAAATCTTTATATAGCGCCCTTCAAACAGCTCATAGATTTTTTGGCAGATCTCATCAGAAAGACTGCACTCAAAAAGTTCCTTTGTATTTTTCACATCAAGTATGTACGCTCCACAAAGAGCAATAATCGGAGTGGGGTCCAAGCAAAGCTGCTTATAATAAGGCATCATAGCGCAGACCGGACGAGCCGATGCTAAAATCACCTTGATGCCAGCCTCCGCACTTTGCTTTATTGCTGCCACCGTGCTTTCTGGTATTTTATTTTCATCATCCAGTAAAGTTCCATCCATATCTAATGCCAGTAATTTTATCATCAACTATTTTCCTCCTAAAAATTTATCAGCCTGTCTTTAACGGTTTTTCTAACGAAGCTTTTACGGTTCTTTCCGCTGTGCCTACCATTGATTGGAAAATGGTTTCTCCATAACACCAATATATACCATCTTCTTTGTTACTTCAATAATTTATTTTCTAAATTACGTAGTTCCCCTCACGACAAAATGGCCCCGGTTACGTAAAAAACAATTTCACATAACCGGGGTCATTTTTCATTTTCTATTCATTTTATTAGTTGTCGCACTTCATTTTGCAATCCAAGATTTAAAAAGCTTGCATTAATACAAGCCTAATGGAGCTTCACTTAAACTGATAAAAATATTCTTTGTCTGCGTATAGTTTTTGAGAATCATTTTATGAGTTTCACGACCAATACCGGACTTCTTATAACCGCCAAAAGGTGCATGAGCCGGTAAATTATTGTAGTTATTAACCCACATACGACCAGTTTCAACAGCCTGTGCTACACGGAATGCACGATTGATATCTTTCGTCCACACTGCACCGCCAAGACCATATTCGCTGTCATTTGCCTGTTTAATCACTTCTTCTTCTGTATGGAACTTAATAAAGCAAACAACCGGCCCAAAGATTTCTTCCCTTGCAACACGCATATCATTCGTTACGTTTCCGAGAATTGTCGGCTGCATAAACGCACCCTGATCGAGATCTTTTCCCGTAGCTCGTTTTCCTCCGGTAACAATTGCTGCGCCTTCTTCCTTGGCAATATCAACATACGAAAGAATCTTGTGGAGCTGCTTTTGACTAACCTGACTGCCCAGCATCGTATCTTTTTCCCACGGCAGACCAATTTTAACTGCTTCAAATTTTTGTTTAACTGCAGCAATAAATTTATCATATACGGTATCCTGAACAAACACCCGGGCACCTGCACAACAAACTTGTCCCTGATTAAATAAAATCCCCATGCACACGCCCTCAACAGCTTTTTCCCAAGGCATATCATCAAAGAAAATATTTGCGGATTTTCCGCCCAGTTCCAACGTCGACGGAATCAGCTTATTGGCGGCTGCCTTTGCAACATCATAGCCGACTTCAGTCGATCCGGTAAATGCCAGTTTGCGGATATCCGGATGTTCCAAAATATAGTTTCCTGTTGTTGATCCGCGGCCTGTTACAATATTGAGTACGCCTGCCGGTAGAATGTTTTGTAAGAGTTTTGCGAACTCAAGTATGCTCAGGGATGTTTCACTAGATGGTTTAAACAAGATACAATTCCCCGCAGCCAAAGCCGGAGCAAGTTTCCATGCAGCCATAAGGAACGGAAAATTCCACGGAACAATTTGTGCTACGACCCCCAGCGGTTCTTCCAAAACAATACTCAACGTATCCTTATCAATCATGGTCGCAGTACCTTCATCGGCTCTTAATACACCGGCAAAATAACGAAAATGATCACTCGCTGCCGGAATATCGATATTCAGAGTTTCACGAATTGGTTTACCATTGTCTATACTTTCAACAAAAGCTAATTTTTCTTTATTTGCATCAATCACATCTGCTATTTTTAATAAAATGTTGGAACGTTCTGCCACGCTTGTCTTTTTCCATTCAGAAAAAGCTTTCCAGCCTGCTTTTACCGCTGCATCAACATCTTTACGTGAAGCATCTGCACAAGTTGCTAAAACTTCGCCAGTTGCCGGAGAAACCGTATCGTACGTTTTATCGCCTTCAGCTTCAACCCATTCACCATTAATCCACAATTTGTAGCTTTTATCGATTACGTTCTTATTCATATATATCCCTCCTAGATTTATGTATGTATAGCTCTTATATTGGTGTCTTTTTTTTACTGACACCGTGTCACTAATTGAAGTATAGCAAATAGTTGACATAGTGTCAACTATAATCTACAATCAAATTAGCTACTCCGACTGCGTTAAGGTATAATAATACTAAATCTATGCTACTATGGAGGAATTTATGACTTTTAAACGAGCTCGCACAGAAGCACAAATCACAAATCGGCAAGAAGAAATCATTAATGCCTGCGATATACTGTATGGACAATCGAATTTTGACAGTGTTACAATCAAGGCCATTTCCGAACTCACATCCTTTACCCGCTCATCCATCTATAACTATTACAAAACAAAAGAAGAAATTTTTTTAGCTCTTATGCAACAGGAATACGTTGATTGGTACAATGAAATCAAAAACAAATTTGATACTTCACCGGCACTAACCAAAGAAGAGTTCTGTCATTTTCTTACGTCTTCACTTACCAAACGCGAAAAAATGCTGCGTCTTTTTTCGATCCATCTCACTGCCATTGAAAACAACTGTCGAACTGAGAAATTAATCGAATTCAAAAAGAACGCCGCGATTATTTTCAACGTCTTTTGCGGAGGCATTGATAAATTTTTTCCCAACACAACTATGGCGGCCAAAAAAGCCTTTCGTTCCGAATTTTTTATTTATATCTTTGGACTTTATCCCTTCACCCATTTAAGCAAAAACCAAAAAACTGCTATGCGCAAGGCCCGCGTCATCTTTAATGATATGAGCTTTGAAGATCTTTGTTTTCATGGGATCTCTTTGCTGGCAGCCAATCTTGTAGAAAAATAATTCCGACATAAGGAGGGGCTTTTATGGAAATTCCTAAACTAGGGCATATTAATTTTTTAAACTGTCTGCCTTTGACATACAGCCTGAAATATGATGGATTTGATCAGGGCTTAGCGGTTTCATCAGACGTACCCGCTGTGCTCAATGAAAATATTATTCAGAACCGGCTTGACGTAAGCCCGGTATCATCTATTATTTATGCCCGCAATAATGAGAAACTTTTGCTTATGCCAGATGTAAGCATTACAGCAGATGGTAATGTCCAAAGCATAATTTTAGTATCAAAAAAGCCGATTGAAAAATTGAGCAGCGATAAGATTCTGTTAACAGCAAAATCAGCTACATCACACTGTCTTTTGAAAATCATACTTCATAAAGCATATGGCGCCAACCCCCAGTATTATATCCGTACGATTGACATGAATACAGTACTGGCGGGAGATATCACAGCAAAACTTTTGATTGGTGATGATGCTCTTTATGCAAAATACCATCAGCAACCCGGTCTGTATTATTATGATATTGGCTTGCAATGGAAAAAATTAACAGGACTTCGTATGGTGTATGCCGTTTGGGTCGTCAATCGGGAATTTGCTAAAAAAAGACCAGATCTTGTACAATACACGTATGAGAAAGTAACTCAGGGGTTTAAGAATGGGTATGCAAAAAAAAGACAGGCAATTGCGTCCGTTCTGGATACAAAACCATTTTCATTTACGCAGCTGGATGAATATCTCGATGTGATCAAATGGGATTTAGGGCAGGAACATTTAAAAGCGCTTTTGACTTTTTATACATTGGCCCATGAGTTGAATCTAATTGATCATGTACCGAAATTTGAACTAGCAAAGATCAGTAAGCCTGGCAAAAATAAGGCATACAACCTATACCTATGATGATTTATCGCGCTGAAAAAAGGGCTGCTGCACTACTAATTTCTTAGTGCAGCAGCTCTTTTCGCTTATTCCTGTAAAACTTTATCCGTTAATCGTAAGAACGCACGGATGGACGCTTCAAGATCTTTTTCCGGTGTATCTTCCTGCTTACAATGCGACAGACCATTACTTGACATCGCAAACATCATAATCGAAGGAACAAATTTTGCCATTTCAGCCGCATCATGCAGCGGACCAGAATACATCGTGGCTGCCTCACCTGTCTCATCTTTTACAGCCGCCTGACAAAGTTCCGTCAGATGTTTATCAAAAATCGTCGGAGGAATGCTCCACACTGGTTCAAAGCTCACTTCAACTTTATTATCAACAGCCGCTTTTTCACAAGCGGCATGTGCTTCATCATAGATTTTTGCCAAAATATCCGGATCA
>Ga0302173_10001407_pt1 | contig 12082 bp, 28 predicted proteins | sample I_Fen_N3_1_FD_198785 | JGI IMG/M metagenome (GOLD analysis project Ga0302173, IMG submission 198785) | Peat permafrost microbial communities from Stordalen Mire near Abisko, Sweden - I_Fen_N3_1 | ecosystem: Environmental > Terrestrial > Soil > Wetlands > Permafrost | place: Sweden: Abisko... | reverse complement strand
GCATCAAACGATTAGAAAGTTCACGCTCAAAAGCACTAGTCGATTCGTAATCCTCAGTCTCTAGTTTCAATTCTTCATAACGCTTATATGCATCTTTTTCAAAAGACAACTCATAAAGCGGAGTCCCATCACAATCGCGGGAATAATGAACAACAAAAAGTCGAATACCACCATATTCTTTCGAATTAACAATTTCAACCAATGCGTTAATCGGAATGGTATGTTCAATTGCGAGATTGTTTTCTTTCAGGGTCTTGCCATTTTCTTCGACAATATCACCTACAAAAATAACTTTGGTGTTCATAATGGTGGTTGAGAGTTTGTTTTGATAAAGATATTATATCACAGGTTCAATATTTTTACCATGATTAGTAAAATCTTTTACAATAAATTGTCCACATGCAGCAGAAACTTCTTTACCAGGAGAAACTTGTACCTTGATAAATTTGAGACAGCCTGAAAGTAGTCTAACGTATTTGACAAACTGTTCACTTTCTTTTAACCCATTTTTAGCACAGGAATTGTATCTGAGAATTCTCAATTCATTTTCTGGGAAATGAATTTCAATGAATTTAATAAGTGCTAGCACATCATAAATGGAATCATTCAATCCATCAACAAACAAATTATGGAAGATCAGTGTAAATTCACTATCATTAGAATATTTTTTTAGAAGTGGTATTGCATATCTAAGCTGCATTGCATTTGGAATTACAGAATGTCTTTTATCTTGATCTGCAGAACCAACAGAGAAAAACAACCTAAACCTATTCTTATGAGAATATGAACCAGTTGTGGCTTGAACATTATCCATTGTGTAAATGGGATTGATTTTGTACTTCTTCAACTTATCATCGAGCAAGTGAAACGTTTCAATCCACAAATCATCTGAAAGTTTTGGCATGACAGTCGATAAGTCAACACCATCCAAACCTATTGCATATCCTTTTTCAAAAATCCAATCTAGAAGTTTTAATGTGACTTCATAAACCATATCCGGTTTGTTGATTGCATCTCCCATTCCCATCCATGAAAGTTTAACATATCGGTTCTTAATATCTGGATTGAATGCAACTACATCCTCTAATGCTTCTTTAAGATTTGCAAGAAGAGGCGCATGATTAATTTTTGTGTGTTTTGCTTTCTTCAGTGTAAGGTGACAGAATTTGCACTTCATATAGCACCCCACAGAACTCGAAATAAATATCGAGTACTTATTCCGATCTGTGTGGTTAACATCTATTTTATTTGTGAGTGGATTGAAAACACTCTGAACAGATTTTACTAACTTGATAGCTGTTTCCGATCCATCTTCGTGGATGTATTTTGAAACTGTTCCATCTTCTGTTCTGTAAACGTCAAATGTTTGGACATTCATTTCATTTCATTTCCCACTGAATGAGATTGATTCGGTCGCTGTATTTTGCGATAACTTCATCATATGTTCTGAACTTATTAAGAAAATAAACATCCTTAACACCAGATTGGATCAACATACCAGCACAATGTGCACAAGGAGAATGAGTCAAAAAGATTGCGCCACCCCTAACAGAGATACCACGACGAGCAGCATGAGCAAGAATATTCATTTCAGAATGAATAACATCCGATTTTGTGACCAACTTGTAATGTCTGGTGATCCCATCTATTACTTCTGCAAATGGATAGTAGTCTAATATGTGACTAGCTCCAAATGGAGTTAGAACCCCATCCCAATAGACTTTATCTTCGCACGTATTATCCATACCACGAACAGTGCCATTGTATCCAGTGGCAATGATGTCACCATTTGAATCGCACATTACACCACCAACTTTTAGCCTAATTGCAGAAGAGTTTTCAGATGCTAACTTCGCAATATTCAGATAAAAATTAATGTCTTTAACTTTCAAGTCCATAGATAACCCCGATATTTAATAATGTTGGAACAATGTTTCGTTACTTCTTCTTCAAATTCTTTTTCTAATACGTCAATAGATTTGAAGCATTCTCTCTGTGCATCTGTCACACTGAACATTTTACCACTGTCTGGAAGATTGTAGTACCCTGTTTCTTCAAATGCGTCAAACCCAACATAACGATTTTTAGCAAATTCATAAGCTGCCCATAACAAATTATATACTTCTTTGCTATCTGGGTGCCCTTCTTGTATTTGAAAATCAACATATTCACGAGCCATTTTAGCACGGAGTTCAGTAGAAATTTTAATAGGAAAAATCTTTCTTTTGAAATAACTTTGATTCAAATAATCTTGAATTTCTTTAGGAAATTTCAAACGATCTTCTTTGCTGCTCCAACGAATGTTCATCCAGAAACATTCTTGTTCAAAGAAATCAATTATGCTAAACATGAGTGCATCAGGAATGCGAGACACTAAATCTCCCCATTTACCAAATGAAACGCTAGTGCGCAATACATGTGATCCATTTTTTACATTGCTGATAAAATATGAAATACTAGTCCACGTATCTGGAATCCAACATACGATGTTTTGAATTGAATCCAAACTATTAATAAGCTTCATTCCAAATGGAGAAACAGATTGTTCTTTATCGTGAATTTCATCCCATTCTTCTGCTGATGCAGCAAACGGGAGTTGAGGAAGACTGAACATCTTCCTCAAAAGATCAGCCAAACGGGAGTGTGACCAGTATGTAATTCTCATATTATTTACTCATGCATGAAACATTATCCTTCCCGCACCAAACTGATTCAACAATAGATTTTAGTCCATGTTGTTCAATTTGATCTGAAGATTTGATAATAACAGCACCCGCAATAATCCACAGTGAAATAATGCAGATAAACACAATTGCAATGAAACATAAAATTGCATTGCGGGTTCGGTTGAAACTTTTATCGAAATCATTCATTCTCTTAATCCTTTTGTTTTTCGAGGTACTTGTTGCTAACTGCCTTAAACGAAACACGCTTACGACCCTTGTTCAATTTGTAAACCTTACCTTCACGCAAACAACCAACAAGGCCAAGAACAGAATGTCCATCAGCATCCGCAAGCAAATCAACACAAGACTTACCAACCAATGATACCGCCTTGTTAAGAACTGGAGCATCAGTCAACTTGAGCTGTTCAGTCAAAGCACGACGTTCTTCTGGGCTGTAATATTCAAACTTGTCGATGTCAAAGACATCAAACACGAAATACATGTGCTTGGTCAAGTTGTAAATATTTCCTTGGATACCTGGACCGCAAAGTTCACCTTGAATAGCAACATTGATACCAAGTGCAGTCAACTTGTTCTTCAAATCAAGTTCAAGTGCCATCTTCCAGAAAGTATTTTCTTCATTTTCTTTCAAGTCCATGTTACGAGAAGCAACACCAAACGTGCCCGGATCTTCTACATCTTCCGACTTACGGAAGTAAACCGTCATAGACGAACCTTCGCACTTTTCAGTTTCTTCCCAAGTGTTGCCTTCAAACAACTCAGCTACTTGAGCATAACAGTTTTGAACACGTTCTTGATCAGTCTTGATGATGAACGATGGGAATGAACCACGAGCATCGGCTGACGTGAACTCAGGAGGTGCTTCCCACTTTTGGATGTTCAACATTTCGGAGACATCTGTTCCTTCGGTCAAAGAGCGATCACCACTAAAGTCAAGAGCAAATGAATGAGAGAATTCAATTTCCATGTCTCGTGTAATGGGCAGCAACAGACCTTGAGAAACTTGTTTACGCAGACGGATCGTGCGCAACTTTTCACCTTCTACTTCATTGTAGACCTTCGGGAAGTGGCCAGGCTTCGTCAAGAACGGAGCAACATTGTTCGGAATCCATGAATCAATCTCGCAGTACACAGCAAGATCGCCAGCTTTGTATTTACCAACTTGATCTACCACCCACCACCCACCAACTTGGTAAGCGCAGATTTTGTCTGCATCAGGAATAGATTTAACATCACTGATTACTTTTATTGATGCCATTTTTCGCATTTTTTAATCCTTTACTAATTTTTAATCTTGTTTCGTTACTGACTAAATGACCTAATGTTGCTTTCCTAATATTTTCTTTATGACTTTCACTTTTCGAAATACCTAATAACTTTTCACGTCTTTTTCTATTAGATTCTTCACTTGCTTTTGTAATATGATTTCTTGGTCTGCCTTTAATCCAGTTACAAGGAACTTCAGATTCTAATAATTGTTTTGCTTCTAAAGTTTCTGAACAATGGTACCAACTTTTCCCTACACGTTTTAATCTAGCTATCTGAGATGCTGCTAACATGTTTTTCTTAGCAGCATCTGATTTTGGCTTTCGCATTTTTTCTCTGTTTTCATCAGACAATTTACGACCTGTTAACTTTTCACTGATCTTTCTTTTAGATTCTTCAGTAATTGGTTGCCCACCCCATGCATATGGGGTAATGTTATACCCAATTATTGGATCAGTTGAATTAAATTCTTTTATGTAAAATTCTTCTTTTATGCCTGCCTCAGAACGTGATGAAATAGTTTCTAATATCTCTCTAACAAACTTATCAATTCCATATTTTTCAATGGCCCGTTTGATTAATTTACCTGAGCCCATATAACCATCATTTATATTTTTAGTTTTGTGTTGTCCAATATAAATTTTCCCATTGACCGTATTTGTGATTTTGTAAATTATCCATTTGTACATAATAGTTCTCCTATTATGTATTTATATAAAAATGCGGTATTTTTACAACAACTTACTAACTAACATCAGGGATAGGACCAACTTCGTCAATGAGACGAATGGAAGCCATCTTACGCTTGTAGACGGCTTCAGAAATAGTCTGACCTTCTGCGTTAAGAAGTTCAGAAGCGGGGGGTGTTTGTCAACGTAATATCCATGTTCTTTTCCTTATTCAATTTTTAACTTAAGCGTCTTCGCCACAACTATCAAACCTAGATTCACTGTACCCATCATCATATGCTTGCCGCTGAAAATGGTTAATAGTTGCAGTTGCTTCAGCATGTGTCATCCCAGATAAAACCAAAGCAGTCCACATTTTTGATGCCCGCTCCAACTGTACATCTTTACTGTCTGAATTCCAGAAAGTAGAAAAGTTAAATTGTGGGTGAATCGTATTTGGTAAGCTCATTTCGCAACCCAAGTCATAAACGGATTAGCAAGAATAACAACAGCAAAAAATGCAAGTGAAGCCAGTTGTGCTGGGAAATGCCAACTACGCTTACCTTCTGGGAACATGCTCGTCAGACCACTGAATCCGACAAAATGAAAAATGGTCATTATGGAAATGACCAACGTAATAAACCACACAATCGAATATAAAGCACTCATTCTACATCCATCCCTTTAAAAGTTCGCCATTGAGTTTCAGTTGCTTCAAATGCTTTGACCCAAGCATCGGCTTTTTCTATGGTGTCAAATGCTTTCACAGCAGTCTCAAACGTTTCACGATAATCATAGAAGCAATTATAACATATAAAGACACGCATTATTAAACTCCAAAATATTATTATTATCCCATTGCACCAGTATGAATTTCATTGTGTGCCATCATACGACAATAGCGTAATGCTGCCTCTGTATCACCAGCAACAGCTTTATCTAGCAGTGCTGCTTGCTCACTGCGTTCACGCGCCCATTGTTCCCATTCGTTTTCAACGTCTGTTTCGATCAGCACAACTGGATCACCGTCCTTAACCCAATGTTCACTGAACCAGATAGGGTTTTTATCAAGTATCCTGCCAGCAATCATTTCATCCGCCAGCATTAACAAATCTTTCATACTGAAAACTTGCCCAAATGTGTTAAATTTACGGAGCCATCGAGCTAACTCCATGCGGGCGGCGGCGGACTTAGCTGCGAGTTGATAACTTTTCATTTCACGCTCCAAATTGTTCTTCGATTACTGAAACAGCAATCATGAGACCGTTTTCCCACTCATCACCACTATTTTGTGATTCTTTCTTGATGCTATTGATACATTTTTGCGCAGTAAGTCGAATCAATTCTGAACTATATGCGAGCATCCAAGAGTTTGATCCTCGGGTAAAGGCGCGGGATGCAAAATATTCAGCAGCAACTTTTATATCCTCACAATTTTGGTTTATCATGATTACTTCCCATCACTTTCATTTTGACATTCAAGCTCCCACAACCCATTTTTGATCATGCATCTTGTCCAATATGTGAACTTGCGATGACCAAATTTGCGTTGGTACTTTACGAGCATCTCCGATGCAGCTACATATTCACGCGAATTGATAGCATCATAAATACGGCGGATAGCAGTTTTAATTTTCATTTCAGAACAGGCTTAGTACCATTGAAACCCCAGGCACCAGATGCGATATCGTAGGCATTGTTGTAATCTTCATCCAGATCGTAATCGCCATCATTGCACATGTAATCGTTTTCGTGGTTTTCAGCGCGGTCATAACCGTCTGCGTTGTACCCGTAGGAGTCAAATCCTTCCGGATCAAAACTTACATAGGTGTCAGTCGGCAGATTAGCACCAGAATATTTGTACCACCATTCCTGGTCTGCCATGTAAGCTGCTGTAACGGTTGGGCTATATTTTCCACGCATATTATTTCTCCACCGATGTGTTACTAAGACCAAGCTCTACTTCATCAATTTCAGTAAGCATGTCTTCTATATAACCAGAATACCATTGGTCATTTTCACTAGTTCCTAGAGCCTCTTCAATCAATCTTTTTGCTTCTTGAAGTTTCCATGAAGCCTGTTGAATCAAAGAAATTTTCTTAGGATCAGTAAGTGTCATGTTAAACTCTCTTTAAGATTTGGTATGATTATATTATATCACACTTCTGGGAAAAATGTCAGGTTATTACACCTTTATATACGCACTGTCACACAATAACATGTATGCAAGCTGTTCAAGTTTGGTTGGCGGTTCGCCCATAACCGATCTAATTGGCATTTTTTCCAACTCATCAATGCATGCAGAAATGAAATCAGCATTTATAAATCGATTGTCCAATCTAAGTGCAACAACAGGTTCTGTTCCTTGAGGACTCAAATTGTTGCGGAGTTGTTCAATGAGTGTCATTTCATCAAACTTTTTCCCAGGGAATGTACTCATTTTTCAACTCTCCAGCACCAACTTTTTGCTTTATCCATTGATGGGAAAATGTTGTTTGAACGTTTATCTCTTTCACTGTCAAAATTGTTAGCTGCAGTTTGACATTTTGATTCAGTTGTGAACTCTGTACCTGGTTGAAACCATCCACCATGGGTCCAAACAACTAGAATGAAGACTACGGTGTTCATATTATTTTGACTTCAATTCAGTGTCACGACGAAGAACATCTTTCAAATGATCATCAAGTTTCTTTTGGTAAACATTGCGATCGCTTTTTGCTTTCTGCCAATCTTCCCACAATGCAAGAGCAGTACTACCTTTGGCAAGTGTCAAATCTTTATAACGAACTGTCATTTCTGTGCTCCAAAAAACCAAACTTTAGTGCGTTGCAAGAAACCCGGACGTGGTTCCCACATTTCAAATTTACTACCACAATCTCCGACATGGTTGTAAATACGAGTGAGGGCAATTGAAACTCCACTAATGACACATTTACCACTAACTTTGTGTCCACATGTAGAGCAATTTTTGATAGTGGAAGTAGTTGCCATAATAACTTTCTTAATCTGAAGATGAGTTATTATATCACTAAATCAGGTTAATGTACATTATTTATGCAACATTTTGGAAACAACATCCGTGATATCAATACAACTAACATCTGAAATATCCAAACTCTCAGCCATAATCATGTCTAATGCAACACGTGCATCAATCAAATTGGTTCCCTTTTGACTGTTAACATAATCCAATACTCGCTCTGCATCTGGAAGATTCCAGATTTTAGTAGCAAAATATTGTTGGTTCAGTGTGAGCCCGTGAATTTCCATATTATCCAACATGTTTGTTCAAACGTGCACAACGCTTTTCCGAACGTTCATTAAGGACCTGAGCATTTACTTTCTGGTATTTATCAGTTGGTGGGAAAAATGGTCCGATGTAATTGGTTCCACCATTGTCATCTAGTACCTCAATCCCTGCTAAAATATTTTGATCTGACTCTTTATCAAAATACCAGAATTCTTTAATTCCGTTTTCAGTGAATGAAGTCTTAAGTGAATTTGGACGATTCATCAAACTATCAGCTTTACTAGCTAACTTAGCAGTGAACATCAAACGTTTAATAAATCCAATCCGCACATTAGAGCACAGTTGCGAAATGATTCGATCACAGTTGATGATCTCTGGTTCAATAACAATATCTTCACGCATCAATCGCAAACAGTTTCCCAATGTTTTGGGAGAAATCATATTAACTTCATAGGCGTCTGCTAGTTCGGTAACCTGCCTTGATGTAGCAGTAATACGTTTACCAACAGCTGAAAGAACATTTTTGTTATTCAGTTCATTAAGCAGACGTGCCAAATATTTAGCTGCCGGGGTATTACCAAAAGTATCAATTGCGATATTCATTTTTCAACAAGCTCCAAAATTCTGTTTAAATCTTCACCAAATTCTTCTTCATTGATTTCATCTGGATCACCCTTGATAGGAATCAACCAACTGTCAGCAATGATAGCCTCTTTACTATCTCCATACATAGTTGAAATTCCACTAGAGTTTTCAATGACCCAAATATAATCTGTGTCTGGAGATTCCCATGTTTCACCATGCCAACTAAACTGTTCTCGTTGCTGTAAAAAACCTAGACATAACTTACAGGTAACAACGCGACCAATATTTTCTGGTCTAATAGACTTCTTAATGAATGCTAAATCACCTTGTTTACAATTCATAATTTACATCGATGTTTGAAGAGAGATACCGGAAGTTTGTTCCAGATATTGCTTTTCAGTTGATGCAGATGGTTCGAATGGAGGAAGCAATAGTGAAGTTGCGGGAATGGTTACTTCACGAATATCTGGATTTGACAATGTCCACGGGATCAATGCAAGACCTACTTGGTTTGGACCAGTCTGTTGCATCTGGAGAATGTGGGGACGACGAACGACGTAACTTTTAACAACGTCACCAACCTCAACTGTTGAAATAAGTTCAGCAACTACTTCTTGACCGTTTGAAATTTTAAATGCGATTACTTTTGACATATTTATTCTCCTATTTTTGATTCGGTATCCACGGTGATATTCAGATCACCCTTTTTTCGTTTCTTTGTAACAATCATTGTCACCTTTTCTTCAGGTTTTGGTTGAGATAATACAACAATTGTATCTTCTAGCTGTGTAAGCTTCTTACTCTGTTGAAGAATAATATCACGAGCACTTCTCATTACTGACGTGTTGATTGAAACACCAACTGCTAATTCTCGTAGATGTTCACATACGTTGTGAATCTGCCAATCTGTGTATTCTATTTCCATATTTTATACTGTTGTTATATCTATAATCTGACCTTTTACATGAAGGTCAGGCCACTCAAACTTTTCATTGATAACGTCATCATCTAGAAAGATGACTTCGGTTTCTTGTTGCCACATGCTCCAAGAAGTCTTAAACAATTCTTGACAACACAATCTAAAGGCATCATGTTTTCCCCAGAAATCTCTGATGTCCATAAAATCTACAGTCTTATGGCTCAACCATTTTGCATTACAACATTTGTCAATGATTTCATTTTCGACTGTTGGTACTGCAGAAATAGGAAAACCTATTGCTTGTTCAATCATCAACTTTGTTCGTGATTCAATGAATTGTCTACGCTCATAATCATTGTGAATCGCAAAAGAAAAAATGTTAACGACGTCAGGTTTAAATTCATCAAGAATTTTTTTAACCTTTTCGACATTCATCAACTCAGTCTTCCACCACCCATCTAAAACTGGTGCAATAATCGTGTCTTCTAAATCTAAAAAGGCATGTCTGCGTATTGTCATGTAATATTATATCACGTTAATTAATCTTTAGTTTTGCGTTTTTTTGGTTTACTTTGTTCAAGTTTAACTACTGTCAGAAGTTCACGTGTATCAGGAACGAAACATAAATCCATAAGAACATCAACATGAAGTTGTTCAAGATTAATTTGTTCAGGAGGAATATAAATTCCCATTTTATCTCGTGCTATACGAGTAACTGTTTCCATATCCACTTTACCATATTGATCCGAATACGTATAGTAAAGCATAAGTAAATTAAGCTCTAATGATGAAATTTCATTTAGATCCATTGGTTCTCCTCATTAGAAAAAGTTTGATTCTGTTGCTAAGTTCAAACTTGTAAAAACTCCGGTTAACCGTTTAGGCTACCAAGGCAAATTTTTCGTTTGCATTTACAGATTTGCTTCTTTAACGTCGATCGCCTGACGTGTTGCGTTCTTTACTTATTAACCCAATCGATAACCTGGTCAGCCCCATTACAAATTGCTTTAAACTTTCGCTGCAGCAATCATTTCTGTTTCATCCAGCTTAGACATGTTAGTCTACTTTACAACTATGGTGTGGATATGCAAGTAAAAGCAATTTGTGGTGGAGCTGGGGGGAATCGAACCCCCGTCTTGAATCCTTCTGCTCAGACCGATTTACAACAATGTCTCAATTTTATTTATTACTTTTCCCAATCTTATAAATATAATATGGTGTTTAAATAGGATTATATATGAAACTAACTTTCAAACAATTTTCAACAATTGTGGATTTCCAAGGTGAAGAATTAACTGAAGAACAGTTAGATGAGATTTTTGGCCTCGATACCCTCAAACAATCAATCATGAAGATTGTTGATCCAGTAAAACGTAAAGAGGAATTAGAAAAACTTGAAAAAGAAAGAATAGCTGCTGCATCAGCTGCTTTCAAGAAAAGAAAAGAGATTGCTAAAAAGCAATCTCAGATGAAAATCCCAGGAAAAGCTAATGTTGGAATAAAAGCTTATGACAGCAGTGAACTCAAAACCAACAGGGGTTCTGGAACACGTGCAGCAGAAAGAGATTGGGTCGCAGACTTAGCGCGTTAAGAACGAATCAACTGATTCGTAGAACCAAATCTTTAGTTCTATTTTTGTTTGCCACACCATGATAAAGAACAATTCAATATGCAGTTGCATTAATTCAAGTGTGTCATTCATAATAGTTATGCCGTTTCTGTTGATTCTTGATCAACAATCTGAACCCGCATCTTACGAACAGAATTCGAAGATGTCTTCTTGACAGTTTGTGGTTCAGTACTTTCAACTGATTTTCGACCGCGTGAAAGTTTGGAAATTTGACCATTCACTTCTTTGAGACGTGCACCGATAATTCGATTCAATGAGATCAATTGCTTCTTCAACTGTTTGACGGTGATATCTGCATTCACAGATTTAGCAACTGCCATCAAAGAATCTTGTGCCTTCGTGAAGAACACAGGATTGACAAAGTTGTAATTGCGTGGTACTTCAAAACCTGATGGGCCAAGAGTCGTACCAACGAGCACTTCAACACCCTTCCAATAATCAGCATGATCAGCAGGCCGAGTATTCTTCCAAAAACCACTTGAAAATTCAGTGAGCAAGACTTGCTCAAATACAGCTTTTTGAACTTCAGTAGCAACAACGAGACTCTTTGACATATAAAACTCCTTCATCAAAATTAAAAATTAAAATACCATAATCTAAAAATCATTATAAACTTAAATGCTATGAATGTAAACTGATTTAGAAAATTAATTCCTAATATTAGTCTTTGATCGACGGCACACAGGCCGGAATGGATCGGAGATAATGAGTGGAACGTTTCCAAGATCAACAATTATCTCAACTAGCATTTCCTCTGGTCGAAGCTTGATATCAAATTTATTGGTAAACTTTTTCGCTTCTTGAGGATTGGTTACAAATTTAGAAACTCCCTTTTCTGAATCAAATCCAGCAAAATAGTTGCCATTTTGAGCCAAGATTACGTAAAGAGAGACCTTAGTGTTTTCCATTATTTATTTTCCTTTTTATTTAACATATTAATCCGATTTTTAAAGGAAATATATAACACTACACACATTGCTCTAGCATATGCCTCAGAGGACATTACGATAGGTGTGTGAAATATTTTATTTTCCAAATAAAAACCAGACACCCAACCGTGCGGATTTTCACTTTTTG
>Ga0302173_10001404_pt1 | contig 12100 bp, 9 predicted proteins | sample I_Fen_N3_1_FD_198785 | JGI IMG/M metagenome (GOLD analysis project Ga0302173, IMG submission 198785) | Peat permafrost microbial communities from Stordalen Mire near Abisko, Sweden - I_Fen_N3_1 | ecosystem: Environmental > Terrestrial > Soil > Wetlands > Permafrost | place: Sweden: Abisko... | reverse complement strand
AATTTTAGTAGCAGGAGGACTTTTTCTAGCTTATGAGGGTGCCGAGAAAATCTATGAGTTTTTCTTTCCGCACCAACACGAAGAATCAGAAGGAATAACAAATAAAACTTTTACCGAAGAAGAAATTCTGGAAGCTGAAAAAGGCAAAATAAAGTCGGCTATTGTAACTGATTTCATTTTATCAGTCGAGATCGTCATTATCGCTTTAAGCACTGTAGTTGGAAAACCAATTTTACAGCAAATCACTGTAGTATCAATTATTGCAGTAATTGCAACAATTGGTGTATACGGCATTGTAGCACTTATCGTTAGAATGGATGAAGCAGGTTTTAAACTGATTCAAATTAGTAAAAAAGACAAAAGTTTTTTAAAATTTGTTGGAAACATATTAGTAAAAGCACTTCCATTGGTAATTAAAGGCTTGACTGTTATTGGAACAATCGCTTTGTTATTAGTTGCCGGAGGGATATTTGTACATTACATTCCATTTTTTCATCATGTAGTACCTACAATAAATCTGCCTTCTATAGTAAAGGAATTTGTAATTGGTTTGGCTCTGGGGCTTATAGTTTTAGGAGTTGTAAATCTGATCAAAAAAATACTACCAAAGAAAGCTGTTACAAAATAAAAAACTAGATATAATTTTCTAAAACACCAGTCGAGAGGCTGGTGTTTTTTTTTTTTTTTTTGGAGCAAAACCAATTATTTCATTAGGCGATAAGTCCCGTTATTCACTATATCTTTTCCTTGCTGGCAGCAGCAAGAAAAAGGAGGCCGTTTCTACCGGGGCTAGTTAATAAATTTTAATTTTCAGAAGCAATAATGAGTAAATTATGATTTTTTTTAAGGGAGTTAGGAGGTTGATTTTTAATTGTTTAAAGTTTTTGGTAAAACATTTAACATTTTGTCAAAGCAACCAAACGAATACAATGGCATCTTCATAGTATTAACAATTAATAATTATTTTATATGAAAAATTTTAAGTTTAGATCAGCTTTAGTAGTATTATTTTTATCAACTGCATTAATTTCATGCAGCAATGACGACGATAAAGCAGTCGATAACGGAACTACAAAAGCAGCTTTGGCAACAGAGGTTAAAGGACCAGCAACCGGAAAAGTTAACGAAGAACTTAGTTATGATGTAACTTTTATAGTAGATAATGCTTGTGGAGAATTCAGTAAAATAAGCGAAGTAACAATTGGAACAGAAAAAGGATTGCAAGTAATAGCAAAATATCCTGCAGGAGTTTGTACACAACAAGTTCCAGATCCTTTAAAAACAGTTTACAAATTCAAATCGGCAACGGCGGGAACATTCGATATCAAATTCAAAAAATCAGAAACAGAATTTGTAACAGCAAAAGTGGTTATTGAATAGTTTGATTCTTGGTTGATAAGTTTTGGTTATAAAACCATTTTGCAGAGATTAATTTTTAATTGATGTAAAATGGTTTTCTTTTTAATAACGCCGGAGTAAACTTTGACTTGCATTTGAGTTCTTAGAGTTGAATAACGAAACTTTGCCATTCCTCTAAAAATTACTATTTTTGCACTCTAAATTTTATGTCATGCCGAAAAGAAAGTATAAAATCGCCGTTATTCAATTAAATCTTAACGACGTTGCCGAAAATAATCTAAAAAAATGTATCAGTTGGGTAAAAGATGCTGCCAATAAAGGAGCAGAAGTAATTTTATTACCTGAATTATATAGCAGTCATTATTTTTGCCAAAGCGAAGATGTAGATAATTTTGCTTTAGCAGAGCCACTTTACAGTACTTCATTTATTGCTTTTAGCGAATTGGCAAAAGAGTTAGGAGTAGTAATTATTGTTCCTTTCTTCGAAAAAAGAATGGCAGGAATTTACCACAACAGTGCCTATATTATTGATACAGATGGAACAGAAGCTGGATTATACCGTAAAATGCACATTCCGGACGATCCACATTTCTACGAAAAATTCTATTTCACTCCTGGAGATTTAGGTTTTCAGGCAATTGAAACTAAAAAAGGAAAAATTGGAACCTTAATTTGTTGGGATCAATGGTATCCGGAAGCTGCTCGTATTACAGCGCTAAAAGGTGCCGAAGTATTGTTTTATCCAACAGCAATTGGTTGGCATCCAAAAGAAAAAGAACAATATGGAGAAAATCAATATGGTGCGTGGATGAATGTAATGAAAGGTCACGCTGTTGCAAATGGAGTTTTTGTTGCTGCTGCAAACAGAATTGGTTTAGAAAAATACATTGAAGGAACAGAAGGAATTCAGTTTTGGGGAGCTTCTTTTATTGCGGGACCACAAGGTGAAATTTTAGCTCAGGCTTCACACGATCAGGAAGAAATTTTAATTGCCGAAGTTGATTTGGATCTACAAGAAAATGTACGTCAGAACTGGCCATTTTTTAGAGACAGAAGAATTGATGCTTTTGGAGATATTACAAAAAGAGCGATTGACTAATTCAGTTAATCTATAAATACAAAAAAGGACGAAATTTACATTTCGTCCTTTTTTTTGTATTCTTAAAGCAAAAAAAAAACTGCTTGAGAAATTTCCCAAGCAGATTTTTTAGAAATATATAATTAAGATTATTTTACTTGGAAAGTAACTCTTCTCACGATTTGACGTGCTTCTTTTGATTTTTTGTTCACAGAAGTATCTTCTCCGTTAGCAATTACATTCAATCTAGAAGAATCGATTCCAGCATTTTCAGCAACTCTTTTTACAGCTTCAGCTCTTTTTCTTGATAATTCAGTATTGTAGCTTGAACTTCCAATTTCGTCAGCATATCCAATGATATCTGCAGATTTACCAGGATTGTTTTTCAAGTATTTCACTAAGAAATCAACACCAGATAAAGAAGCATTTGTTGGTTTAGAAGAATTAAAGTCAAAATATACATTAACATATCCGCCATTAATCAATTCCTCAACAGTATTATTTGTTGTTGTGCTTTCGCTACCTTTTTTAACGTAAGTTTTATCTAAGTAACTTTCTAATTCATCAGGAACTCCATTTTGATTGTTATCAATAGATTGTCCTTTAGTGTTTACAGCAACACCAGAGATCGTGTTAGGTTCTAAGTCATACAAATCAGCAACCCCATCTTTATCAGTATCAATAAGATTAGTTTCGATTGTAGTAACTCTGTCTTCTAATTTATTTAATCTTTCATTTTCTTCAGAATACCAGTCAGCATGTTTTGTGTTTTTACCTAAGTAAAAAGTCAAACCAACAGAAGCATTTAATAAAACACCGTCTAATGATCCGGTAGAAGGAACTCCTTTTCCATCAAAATTATGGTTTTGTCTTCCGTTAACAATACCAGTAAGATCTCCTGTAATAGCAATTCTGTTGCTTACTCTAATTTGTCCGGTTAAACCAGCAATTCCGTGAGCCATGTAGTCTTTTCCGTCAAAACCACTATCAGAGCTTAATTGCGAAACTCCAAAACCACCATGTGCTAACAATCCAAAAGTATTAGTCCACGTTTCAAAGTTTAAAGCTCTTCCAAGATTTATAACCCCTTGTAAACTTGCTCTGTAATATTTGCTGTCGAATTCAGGAGTATCATTTTTTTCCTGAAATTGATCGTAACCAACATCTAATTTCAAACCAAATTTAGGGTTAAACATATATCTTACACCTAAATCTGCGTGAAACGGGCTAAGTGATTCAGTAGTATAACCTGGTGTTAATGCTCTCATAGGTTTGTTTACACCACCATTTAATTCAATAGACCATCTATTGTAAGCCGGCGCATCAATTGTAGGTTGAGTTGATGTTGTTGCCATATTTTGTGCACCTGCAGCAAATGATAATAGCAAAAGTGATACTGAAGCTAAATTCTTTTTCATAATATCCAATTTTAGTTTAATTTCTGATTTTTATAAGCTTTTTCTTTTTAAGCTCATGACAAAATTAGACGACCAATCTTAGATACTGTTCTATTTGGTCTTACATAATTCCCATATTTTGGGTTTTAATTATGTAAATACGTTAATAGAATCAGAATTTTTAAGCCAAAAAAAGGGCTAAATATAAATTTAGCCCTTTTCAAATTTTGTAAATGTTAAGGTTAATTTAAATCTGGCTGGTATATTTTTATAGTTCCATCTCCCTCACTACTAACGATTAACAAACTTCTTTTGTTAGGACTTTTAGAAGCTGGAATAAAATGAATTCCTTCTGGAGCGTCACCAGTTTTTACAGTTTGTAAATATTGTGGCGAAGTTGGATTTGTTACATCATAAGTCATAAAAGCATCTGATCTTTCTAAGCCAACAAACAGAATATTCTTACTTCCCATCTTTACAGCAACAACAGCTTCCGGTTCTGAGCCTTTATCATCGCTGCGTTTGTCATCATAAGTTCCTAATTCATTCGTCTTTTTATCTACATCATTTTTACTATCGTAAACAATTTTACCAGTATTTCCGTTCCAAATAGAGAAAGAACGAGCTCCAAATGCTACCAATTCGTCAAGATCTCCATCTCCGTCTGTGTCTCCCATGTCTGAAACAAGATTCAATCTACCTAAATTAGCATCTAATTTTAAAGTAGCTGCATCAGGAAAAACTGTTGCATCAAGCTTCATGCTTTTCATACGTTTAATGTCTGAGTAAGCAGTATATTCTCTTGCGTCACCTTCGTTGGCAGTAACAAAATAAGGAACATTATTAGAAGAAAAATGACTAATACCATCTGGCATAAACATACCTTTTACTTTCCAAGGATTAAAAGCTATTTTATCATCAAGATCACTTACATCAATTGCATTTTCAGCAGTATTGAAATTCTTAAAACCTAACGGATAAATAGCTGTTATCGTTTTTGATGCTATATCTACTTTTGCAACACCATTGTTTTCTTGCAAAGTAATCCAGGCAGTTTTCGAATCGTCAGAAATTGTTACGTATTCCGGTTCAATATCCTGAGCAAAACTTTTTGCAAATTTAGAAACTCTAAAGCCATCTTTTTGTAAAGTAGCCGACTGACTGCTAAATGAAGCAAAATCTAAAGTAGTAACAGCATAATTATTAGTTACTTCTATAATAGAGATAGTTCCGTTTGGATCTTGCGAATAATCAGTATTTGGCTCCCCTTCATTAGCCGTCATAATATATTTTCCATCAGGCGAAAAAGTAACCATGTCAGGTAATGCACCCACAGTAATTTGTTTAATTACACTATAATCAGTAGTATTAAAAACAACCACCTTTCCATTTCCTTGTTTGTTTACAGTCGATTCTAATGCAACAGCTAGTTTTCCGTCGAATACAGCAACACTATTAGAGGCACCTTCAAAAGGAGTTAGGTCAATTTTACCAATTTTAACTGGTTTTGTTGGATCAGATAAATCAATTACATCAATTTGGTTTGTACCACTATTATTTACAGCGAAAAGTTTCTTTGTCTTTTCATCATAAGCGGTAATTTCTGCTGCACCTTCACCACCAATAGTTATAGAACCAATTTCTTTAAAAGTTCCTGGGTTTTCGTTTACAACAACTTCATTGCCGTTGTTAGAATTTTCATCATTATTACAACTTACCATAATTGATAAAGCTGCTAAAAGTGAAATACTTAGTTTTTTCATTTTGTGTGTGTTTTATTTTTTTCAAATGTAATTCTCAGATCTTGGGCGTATATTAAGTCTTCATTATTTAATCTTTAACTTAATTTTTAGAAGATAATTTGTCTTAAATTGATTATGATTTAGGTTCAGCTATTTTATAATCCTATCGAATGCTTATCTTTGTACACTTTCAAAATTAGAAACGTTTTATGTCAACAAATAATAGAAGATTTCCAGCAGAATGGGAAAAACAGCAAGGAATTGTATTGTGTTTTCCGCATAATGGTAATGATTGGCCAGGAAAATACGAAGCTGTTCAATGGGCTTTTGTAGAATTTATTAAAAAGGTAGCCACTTTTGAAACCGTTTTTTTGGTCGTTGCCGATGAAAAACTTAAAGAGAAAGTTGCTGATATGTTAGAAAGAGCACGAGTAAATCTTGCAAATGTTTCTTTCATAATCCATAAAACCAATAGAAGCTGGATGCGTGATTCTGGGCCAATTATTGTAAAAAATGGTTCAAAAAGAGAAGCCTTGAATTTTAACTTTAATGGTTGGGCGAAATATAATAATTATCAATTAGATAAATTTGTTCCGGGTAAAATAGCCGATTTTATTGATGTTCCTTTAACTCAGGTTATGTACAAAGGAAAACCGGTAATTGTAGAAGGTGGCGCGATTGATGTAAACGGAAGAGGAACTTTGTTAACATCAGAAGAGTGTTTGATGCACCCAACAATTCAGGTTCGAAATAAAAACTTTACTAAAGAAGACTACGAAGCTATATTTAAGGAATATCTTGGAGTTACCAATGTAATTTGGCTTGGAGATGGAATTGAAGGAGATGATACTCACGGGCATATCGATGATTTGTGCCGATTTGTAAACGAAGATACAATCGTAACAATTGTTGAAACAGATAAAAATGATTCAAATTACAAACCATTACAAGATAATCTGAAACGTTTGCAAAATGCAAAATTAGAAGACGGAAAATCTCCAACAATTGTAGCTTTGCCAATGCCAAAACGTGTAGATTTTGAAGACTTAAGATTACCGGCAAGTTATGCTAATTTCTTAATTCTAAATAATTGCGTTTTAGTTCCAACATTTAATGATAGTAATGACAGAGTTGCTTTAAATATATTGTCAGAATGTTTCCCTGATAGAGAAGTAATCGGAATTAGTTGTATAGATTTTATCTGGGGATTTGGAACTTTACATTGTTTAAGTCAACAGATTCCAGCTTAAAAAATAAATAAAACCATATAAGTGATATAAGTTCATTTAAAACACAAACTTAAATTTACTTATATCACTTATATGGTTTAAAAAATATTTAGCATAAAAAAAACCTTGGCTCTCACCAAGGTTTTATGTTTTTATATTTCGTCAGATGTTTTATCTGCTCTTCATGGTCTGATAAAAGGAGGTAAAAGCTGGCTGGCAACTTCTCCAAAACCAAGTCTTACTTCTGCATTTTCGCAGAAACCTCTAATAATTACAGTATCATTATCTTCGATAAACTTACGTTCGGTACCATCTTTTAATTTTATAGGATTCTTTCCTCCCCAAGTTAATTCTAGCATTGAGCCAAAACTGTCAGGAGTTGGACCGGAAATAGTTCCTGAACCCATCATGTCTCCAGAATTTACACGACAACCATTTGAGGTATGATGTGCTAATTGTTGAGCCATTGACCAATATAAATATTTGAAGTTTGATTTTGAAACCACAGTTTCTTCAGTTTCTTCAGGCTTAATAGAAACTTCTAAATGAATATCAAAAGCTTTTTTACCTTTTGTTTGTAAGTAAGGCAGTGGCGAAGGATCTTGTTTAGGCCCTTTCGTTCTAAAAGGTTCTAACGCATCCATAGTCACAATCCATGGAGAAATTGAAGTTGCAAAGTTTTTAGCTAAGAATGGTCCTAGTGGTACATATTCCCATTTTTGAATGTCGCGCGCGCTCCAGTCGTTCAATAAAACCATTCCAAAAATATAGTCTTCGGCTTCGTATGTCGGGATATTTTCTCCCATTATATTTACGTCAGTCGTAATAAAAGCTGTTTCTAACTCAAAATCTACTAAACGAGACGGGCCAAAAACCGGATATTTTTCGCCAGCAGGTAAAGTTTGCCCCATTGGTCTGTGTACAGGAATTCCAGACGGAACAATAGTAGAACTTCTACCATGATATCCTACGGGTATATGTAACCAGTTTGGTAATAAAGCATTTTCAGGATCACGAAACATTTTTCCAACGTTTGTTGCGTGTTCTTTACTCGAATAAAAATCAGTGTAATCACCAATTAAGACAGGTAATTGCATCTCGACATCTTCTATTTTAAAAATAACAATATCGCGATCTTTTGTGGAATCTCTTAATTGCGGATTGGTTTCGTCGAAAATCTCAGCGATACGATTTCGAACTAAACGCCATGTTTTTTTTCCGTCAGAAATAAAATCATTAAGCGTGTCCTGCATGAACATATCATCTGTTAAATCTATTCCTGCGAAATAGTTTAATTGTTGTAGAGCCCCTAAATCTATAGCGTAATCGCCAATTCGTGTTCCTACTGTAACGACATTTTCTTTAGTAAGAAATACACCGAAAGGAATATTTTGAATAGGGAAGTCGCAATTTTCTGGTACTTCTAACCATGATTTTCTTTTGGTATCGTTAGCGGTTATTGGCATGTGAATGTTAATTATTTGTTGAAAAATTCTATGTCAAATATATCATAATCTAACAGTTTGACAAACGTTTTTTTGTATTTTTGCAGGAAATTAACGAAAAACGAAAAAATGCAACGCGACGAACAAATTTTTGACCTTATACTAGAGGAACAAGACAGACAAATTCACGGATTAGAACTTATCGCTTCAGAGAATTTTGTAAGTGATGAAGTAATGGAAGCAGCTGGTTCTGTTTTAACTAACAAATATGCTGAAGGATATCCTGGCAAAAGATACTACGGAGGTTGCGAAGTAGTTGACGTTATTGAGCAAATTGCAATTGACAGAGCTAAAGAATTATTTGGTGCTGAATATGCAAACGTTCAACCACACTCAGGATCTCAAGCCAATACAGCAGTTTACCATGCATGTTTAAATCCTGGTGATACTATTTTAGGTTTCGATTTATCTCATGGTGGTCACTTGACGCACGGTTCGCCGGTAAACTTTTCAGGTCGTTTATACAAACCTGTTTTTTACGGTGTAGATGCCGAAACAGGTCGTTTAGATTATGATAAAATTCAAGAAATTGCAACTAAAGAGCAACCAAAATTAATCATCGCAGGAGCTTCGGCTTATTCTCGTGATATGGATTTTGCACGTTTCAGAGTAATTGCTGATAGCGTTGGAGCAATCTTATTTGCTGATATTTCTCACCCGGCTGGACTTATTGCAAAAGGATTAATGAATGATCCAATTCCTCATTGTCATATAGTTTCTACAACAACTCACAAAACGTTACGTGGACCACGTGGAGGTTTGATCTTAATGGGGAAAGATTTTGAAAACCCACAAGGTTTGAAAACTCCAAAAGGAGAAATCAGAATGATGTCTTCATTATTAGATCTTGCTGTTTTCCCAGGAAATCAAGGAGGACCTTTAATGCATATTATCGCTGCAAAAGCAGTTGCTTTTGGTGAAGCATTAAAAGATGAGTTCTTTACTTATGCAATGCAATTACAAAAAAATGCAAATGCTATGGCAGATGCTTTTGTAAAAAGAGGATACAAAATTATTTCTGGAGGAACTGATAACCACATGATGCTTATCGATTTAAGAAATAAAAATATTTCTGGAAAAGAAGCTGAAAACGCATTAGTAAAAGCAGAAATTACAGTTAACAAAAATATGGTTCCATTTGATGATAAATCACCATTTGTAACTTCAGGAATTCGTGTTGGAACAGCTGCAATCACAACTCGTGGTTTAGTTGAAGAAGATATGGAAACTATCGTAGCCTTAATTGATAAAGTTCTTGCTGATCATACAAATGAAGCAGTTATTGAAGAGGTAGCAAACGAAGTAAATGAAATGATGAGCGAAAGACCAATTTTCGTATATTAATAAAAAGTTTCAGGTTTAAAGTTTCAAGTTTAAAGTTTTGTGAAGCGTAAAAAATGCGCATAACAAAACTTTAAACTTTTTTAGTTTCGGATCGAACCTGAAACTTGAAACAAATAAAATAAAAAAGACCATGGGTGTACTTAGATTACAATTGCCAACAGACCCAAGATGGGTAAATATAGTTGAGAAAAATATTGAAGAAATCTTGACAGATCACGCTTGGTGCGAGCAAAAAGCGGCAACAAATGCGATAACAATTATTACCAATAATTCTGAACATCAGGATTTGGTGCAGGATTTATTGGCTTTAGCCAAAGAAGAAATCGATCATTTTGAACAAGTTCATAATATCATTATTAAAAGAGGATTAAAACTTGGACGCGAACGCAAAGACGATTATGTAAATGAATTGTATTTATATATGAAGAAAAGCAGTAACGGAAGTAGAGTTTCAAGTTTGGTCGAAAGATTATTATTCTCGGCAATGATTGAAGCCAGAAGCTGCGAACGTTTTAAGGTTTTGTCTGAAAACATTCAAGACGAGGAACTTGCCGTTTTCTATAGAGACTTGATGGAAAGTGAAGCAGGACATTATACGACTTTCATTACTTATGCAAGAAAATATGGAGTAGGAATCGATGTTGAAAAACGTTGGAGAGAATGGCTTGCCTTCGAAGAATCTGTAATTGCAAACTACGGAAAAGGAGAAACAATTCACGGGTAGGTTTCAGTTTCAGTTTTCAGTCTCAGTCTGAGTTTCGGTCGCAGTTTTCAGTTTTCAGGTTTGTCACGTTGAGCGAAGTCGAAACGCGTTCCAATTAGAAAGCTTTGTTAAATCTTCGTGAAGCAAAAAATCCGTTTAAAATCCACGTTTTCGCGAAAGCGAATCCGTGTCATCCGCGTACCAATTAACCACACAGTTTTTAACAATCTAAAATCTCAAATGAACAATCTAAAATTGTACATTTGAGAGTAACGAAAATTTAAAGCTATGCGAATAGAAACTGATCTGAAATTAGGGTTTAAGGATGTAATGATTCGTCCAAAACGATCTACTTTAAAAAGTAGATCTGAAGTCTCTTTAGAACGAAATTTTAAGTTTTTGCACAGCACCGCAACTTGGACAGGAATTCCCATTATGGCAGCCAATATGGATACTGTTGGAACTTTTGAAATGGCGCAGGTTTTAGCTAAAGAAAAGCTTTTTACTACTATTCATAAACACTATTCGTTGCAAGAATGGAATGACTTCCTGAAAAATGTTACGCCAGATTTCTACAATTACATCGCGATAAGCACTGGAACGGGAAAAGAAGATTTTGCAAAAATTGGTCAAATTATTACTGCAAATCCTTTGCTGAAATTTATTTGTATTGATGTCGCCAATGGTTATTCAGAGCATTTTGTGCAGTTTTTAAAGCAAACGCGTAAACACTACCCGGATAAAGTAATTATTGCTGGAAATGTGGTTACTGGTGAGATGGTCGAAGAACTTTTGTTGGCTGGAGCCGATATTGTAAAAGTTGGAATAGGACCAGGTTCTGTTTGTACCACTCGTGTAAAAACAGGCGTTGGCTATCCGCAACTTTCGGCTATTATCGAATGTGCAGATGCTGCTCATGGTTTGGGCGGACACATTATAAGCGATGGCGGATGCAAAACTCCTGGCGATGTTGCAAAAGCTTTTGGAGCAGGTTCAGATTTTGTGATGCTGGGCGGAATGTTAGCAGGTCATACAGAAAGTGGAGGAGAGTTTATAGAAATTGATGGTCAAAAATACAAGCAATTTTACGGAATGAGTTCTACGACTGCAATGGATAAACACGTTGGTGGAGTTGCAGAATACAGAGCAAGCGAGGGAAAAACAGTTAAGGTTCCATTTAGAGGTTTGGTTATAAATACGGTTTTAGATATTTTGGGAGGTTTACGAAGTACGTGTACTTATGTGGGCGCCTCAAGGTTGAAAGAACTAACGAAACGAACGACTTTTATCCGCGTAAGCGAACAAGAAAATCAGGTTTTTACAAATTAAATTTTTTATAATATAATATGATTACGATTTTAGATGCAGGTTTAAATGATATAAAAACAATTCAGGAAATTACAAACATCACTTGGCCTATTACATACGGCGAGATTTTGTCTAAGGAACAATTAGATTATATGTTAGGTTTGTTTTATTCTGAAGAAGCTTTAGCCAGGCAAATCGAGAATAAAGAACAATTGTTTTACTTGATTTCAGATTCAAAATCAATAATTGGATTTATTGGGATTGAGCATAATTACAAAAATGAAGCTATAACGAAAATTCATAAAATATATCTTTTGCCAGAAACACAAGGAAAAGGAATTGGTAAAAAAGTTTTTGATGAAATTCAAAATATGGCTTTAGAAAACAATTCAAAAGGATTATTATTAAATGTGAATCGTTTTAATTCAGCTTTAG
>Ga0302173_10001403_pt1 | contig 12102 bp, 10 predicted proteins | sample I_Fen_N3_1_FD_198785 | JGI IMG/M metagenome (GOLD analysis project Ga0302173, IMG submission 198785) | Peat permafrost microbial communities from Stordalen Mire near Abisko, Sweden - I_Fen_N3_1 | ecosystem: Environmental > Terrestrial > Soil > Wetlands > Permafrost | place: Sweden: Abisko... | reverse complement strand
GATGCACGACGGTCACGGTACTCCTTTTTGAGATAATCGCTGTGCCAGTATTTCAGATCGAAGTGGATAGGTTTACCGAGCTTGTCTGATTTCCAGTAAGCGATCATATCCATAATCACTGCTGCAAAGAGAAATTGAAATCCAACCTGAATTCTTATGCCTGAATATTTTTGAACCAATCCGGCTATTGCTTTTTCTTCGTCAGGAGTTGAGCATACCGGTTTCTCAAGATAGATCCTTTTTATGGAAGGCATTGTAATGACTGAATTCAGATGTTCACAGTGAACTTTATTTGGGCCAAGTATAAAAACTGTATTTATCTTTTTGTCATTCACAAACTCCTCCAAATCATATGTTTTTATGAACCCAAAACGATTGGCAAAAGAAGTTCTGCTCTCTTTTGTGGCGGAACAAACAGCTTCAAGTTGAACTTCAGGTACATCGTCATAAAAATAACGCAGGGAATTGAGTGAATATGCATGAGATCGCGCAATACCCCCCGAGCCTATAAATCCGACAATAACTTTTTCCTGGTTCATTTTAAAACATTTTAAATTTGTATCAAAAATAAACGATTTATGAGATATTAAGAATGAGAAAAACAGGATAAACCATATAAAACTAACTAAGTAGCAAACTCACAATTTTTGCCTTCAACCTGGAGTAAGGAGGATATCTGACGGGTATATCCAGTAAATTCGATTTTATCAATACCGAGCGCCGGTTTGAAAAAGTATCAAATGAAGATTTTCCATGATATCTCCCCATTCCGCTGCTTCCTACTCCTCCATAAGGCAGATAGGGAGAAGCAATCTGCAATACAGTTTCATTGACAGCCGCATTTCCTGAACGGGTTCTTCTCAAAAACTCGGTGACAAGTCTATTATCCTGTGTAAAGATATAAGTAGAAAGAGGTTTAGGATTTAGTTCGATAATATCATATACTTCATTAAAATTTTCAAAATCTATGACTGGAAGAATCGGACCAAATATTTCCTCCTGCATAATCGCATCGCCGGGTTTTATATTCTTAATGATTGTCGGGGCAATATACCTGTTTTCAATGTCTGTAAAACCACCGGTTACAATCTGACCGCTCTTCATTAGACCGCTTAGTCTGAGAACATTATCGCCACTTATGACTCTGGCATAATCATCACTTTTCTCCGGAGAATCTCCATAAAAGGATTTAACCTCCTTTATAATAAGATCGAGGAACTTATCCCTTACTTTTTTGTCAATTAATATATAATCAGGACTCACACACGTCTGCCCGCAATTAAGAAACTTTCCCCAGGCAATCCTCTTTGCTGCGAATTCAAGTTTCGCGTCTGCCGCTATTACACATGGGTTTTTACCTCCAAGTTCCAGCGATACTGGTATGAGGTTTTCGGCAGCCTTTTGCATGACATATTTACCCACCCTGCAACTTCCGGTAAAAAATATATAATCAAATTTCTGCTCAAGAAGGTACTCACTTATGCTGTGATCACCATTCGTCATTGCTACAAGTTCCGGAGGAAAATGACTTAGTATCTTTTCCATCACTGTTATTATGTTGGGTGCCTGTCTCGAAACCTTCAGTATCACACAATTGCCAGCGGCGATAGCACCTAAAAGTGGCATAAAGGCAAGTTGAAAAGGAAAGTTCCATGGAGAAAGCACCAACACCTGTCCGTATGGTTGAGGAATTACTACACTCCTCGATAAGAAATGAACAAGTGGCGTATAGACTCTTCTTGGCCTCGCCCATCTTCTCAGATTACGGATAGCAATATTCAGCTCTTTTATTACAAACCTCGACTCTGTGGCAATTACTTCAAATTCAGGTTTATGGAAATCTTTCCATAAAGCATCCGCAATATCCTGTTCGTGAAATATTATCAGCGATCGAAGTTTTTTCAGAGTCTCTATCCTGTATTTAATATCTGTTGTTTTCCCTGAAGCAAAATATTTTCGTTGCGCTTCAAATATCAAACGGATTTCTTCTTTTTCCATTCCTCAAGATTTTCAACTGTTGTGAAGCATATGTCAGGGTTGAACCGACCAATGAAGATAAGTTGTAAATATAGAAAGTCTGAACAGGAATCAATAGAAAAGTGATAAAGAATATGGTTACTGGGTTTCTAATACATAAGACTACCTTAATAAGTTAATAATTTAATTACTTTATAACTTAATTACCAGTTTGCTGTTTTTCTTCTAATTTTACCTATAATCAAAATAATTTAATTATACCTTTTCATGAAAACATTATCTACTATCCTTTTAATTATGTTCCTCTCAAACTGTTCAGGATTGGTTTTTGGACAAGATAACCAAAGCATAAAAAACACAACTGCAGAACAGGTGATTGCAACCATTATCAAAAAAACAGGAAGTCCGGTAATTCCAAAAACTGTAGATGTTATAAAAGAGGGTGATCCTCAGACAATTATTACAGGAATAATGACTTGCATGTTTGCCACAATGGATGTCCTGAAACAGGCTGTAAATAAAAATTGTAACCTTGTGATTGTGCATGAGCCATTATACTATAACCATCTTGATGAAACTGACAAACTTCAGAATGACCCGGTATTTCTCGAAAAGAGGCGATTTATAACTGATCACAAACTGGTCATCTGGCGGTTCCACGATTATATTCACTCCATGAGACCTGATGGAATTGAAACAGGAATGATCGTAAAACTTGGCTGGAAAGATTATGTAGTAAAAGGAACCTCGAATCAGTTTGTATTGCCAGAGACTACCCTGAAAGAGTTGGTTAAAAATCTGAAACAGATATTTCCAAAAAATGCTTTTTATGTTGTAGGAAATCCCGATATGAAATTAACAAACATCCGGCTAGCCGAAGGTGCGCCAGGAAGTGCGACACATATCAGGTTACTTGAAGACAAAAATGTCGATGTTGTTCTGGCAGGTGAGGCACAACAATGGGAAACATACGAATATATGCGCGATGCGGTTGATCAGGGGAGAAATAAAGCGATTATTTTTCTGGGTCATATCAACTCCGAAGAGGCAGGAATGAATTATTGTGCTGTGTGGTTAAAAAGCTTCATAGATTATGTACCAGTCTATTTTATTGAAAGTGGGTCATCATTCTGGACATATTAAATATGGACGAAGTGACGGAGTGACTAAGGGACGAAGGGACGAAGAGACTTAAGGATGAAAATAATAAGATCAATTAGAAAATAATTTATTACTAAAAACTGAATTAACATGTTAAGATTTAACAGCAGCCAGAAAGTAAGGCTTCAAACCATAGTCTTTTTTATATTATGTATTAGTCTGATTTGTTCAGGAATACAACCAAACAAGACGACACAATTCAAAGCTATAGCCTTTTATACTGCTAAAAATGACAAAGCACATATAAGTTTTGTTCATGAAGCTAACAGGTGGTTTGCCAGAATTGCAGACAAATATAATTTCACTTACGACTCAACAAATAACTGGAATAATCTTAATGATTCATATCTGTCAGATTACCAGGTAGTGATCTTCCTAGACAGCAGGCCCGATTCTACAGTTCAGAGGCTGGCATTCAGAAAATACATGGACAATGGCGGAGCCTGGATTGGATTTCATTTTGCAGCTTTTGCACTTACTCCTTCTGCCTTTCCACAGAACTGGGACTGGTATCATAACCAGTTTCTCGGTGCAGGCGAATATAAAGGAAATACCTGGCGTCCGACAAAAGCTGTATTAAGAGTTGAGAACCATAATCACCCGTCAACTCATAACCTGCCTGATACTTTTGTGGCATCGCCAAACGAATGGTACAGCTGGAAAAATGATCTGAGAAAAAATCCTGACATTCAGATCCTGATTTCTGTCGATTCAACCAGCTTTCCTCTTGGAACCGGACCTAAACTCTACGAGATATGGCACAGTGGATATTACCCTGTGGTTTGGACCAACAAGAACTATAAAATGCTGTATGTGAATATGGGTCATAACGACATTGACTATGATAATAAAACCGATAAAGAGCTCTCTTTTACATTCAATAATGAAATACAGGATAAATTAGTTATTGATGCCTTGCTATATTACGGAAAAGCAGGAAGAAGAAATAAATAAGAATGGGAGATTGAGGAGCGTAGCGACGAACTTCCGCGAAGCGGAAATGGGAGAAAGAAAGACTAAGGGAGGAAGGGACGCAGAGACTAAGGGACAATAATTCTTTTGCAGATAATAAATGAGGAGAAAGTATATTAATTAAACTTTCTCATTTTTTAATTGTTTATTCTTCAACAACCAAATAATTAAAAATATGAGCTATTACGACAAAGCAAAAGACATATACGATATGTTAGCACAGGGAAAGTTACTTGATGCATTTGAAAAGTACTATCATAATGATGTTGTGATGGTTGAAGCTACAGGTGAAGAACGCAAAGGAAAAGAGCCAAACCGGAAATTTCAGGTTGATTTTATGAGTATGATCAAAGAGATGCATGGAAGCGGGGTAAGAGCTATCACTTCCGATGAGAAAAAGGCGACTACTATGGTCGAATCGTGGATGGATGTGACCATGAAAGATGGAAAACGGAATATGATGGAAGAAGTTGCAGTTCAGAAATGGAAAGGCGATCAGATCATTCACGAGAGATTTTATTACAATATGGGGAAATAACTAATCCTTTTTTATTTGTAACTTTATATCAAAATCAGATTAATGCGCAAATGTGACTTTTCAGATATATTAAGAGTCAGGATTCTTGAATTTAATCAGAGTTTCGAAATTTTTGGCTTAAAAAAAATCGAACAAAAACTGATTAATTTTAATAAATTTGTTTAATTTTCTTTTTTATCTTTAATGTGCATGTTTTTTTGAATAATATTTATTTTTTTTTAAACTTAATTCTAAATGTGTTGTTTAAGTATATAAATTAATTAACAAGTGAATTTTTAAAGCTATGAAAAAATTATTAATTTCAATTTTGGTGTTTTCGGGATTTATTTTTCCGTTACTGGCGCAGGTTGATCATGATTATAATGTAAATGACCGGGTGCCTGTTGTAAATGCTACTATTACGAAGGAACAGGTTCCGGCTGCAGTTCTCAAAGCAGCTACTACTCAGTTTGATCTAAGCATTCCTGCTACATGGTCAAAGTTTCCTTATGCTTTAAAGGAATATGGATGGGTATATGATGTTGGGGCATCTGATATTAAGCTCGATCGTTATGAAGTACAGATGAAAAATAAAGAAGGTCATGAATTGTGGGCAGTCTATAATGCTAATGGCGAACTAATTGAAAGCAGAGAGGCTGCTAAAGATGTCGCAATGCCTGTCAACGTCCAGAAAGAACTGGCAAATAGCCAGTACAAAGACTGGAAAGTAGTAGGTGATAAAGAGATTATTAAATATTACCTTGATCATAATGTTAGTAACGTAGAACAACATTTCAGATTAACAGTTGAAAAAGACAATGTAAAGAAGAGTATCTCATTTAACTTCCAGGGAAACACTAATAAATAAAATCAAGTTTTTTGCTGGTCATATGCAAGTTTGAATAATTGCAATTGGCTGGTTACAAAAGATTAGTTGAATTTATTGACATTATTAAAACAGTATGTTATAACATCTTATAAATGTTTAACATACTGTTTTTATTTTATAGCTCCCGGATACTGTTTGCAGCAAATGAATAAGTTTATCTGACTATTTTAAAGTTAAATACTGCACTATTTGATACTCCCAATAATCTTAACCATATCGGAAGCAATGATTCTGTTGCCCTGGCTCCGGTAATATCTCCGAGATCAATAATATTTTCATCTTTCCATCCGATTTGATTAAGGAGTTTTCTAACTCTGGCTTTGGCTTCAGTATTATTTCCGGATATAAAATTAATATGATCCCCCTTCCCTATCAGATTTGGATTAACCATCAGGCCGCACCACATCGTATTGAGTGTTTTTACTACAAGGGATTCAGGAAAGGTTTTCTGAATCTCCTCACCCAGGGAATTGGTGTTATTCAGTCCAGGAAGTAAACTTGGCGGCATTCCATTGCTGAAATCGAGGGGGTTTGAAATGTCAATCAATACTTTTCCTTCCAGATTCTTTTTTCCTGCAAGTATCAGAGCCGTAACTGAACTACTTCCATGAGTTGCATTAATGGTTATTTCTCCGAAAGCAGCAGCATCAGCAAAAGTTCCTAATTTAACCTTACTGTTTGTTTTTAACCACTCGCTAAAAGGCGGGGTTCCATATTCATCGATTGTTTTAACTGCCAGCTTATCTGATACATTTCTTGTACCCATCATGATATCATGATTGAGCTCAACCAGTCTGGAGGCAATAGTCCTCCCAACAACACCTGTTCCAATAATCGCAATTTTCATGTTTTCAGTATTTTAATAAATTTAATAATACATTAGTCAGAAGACCGAAGTCAGAAGTCGAAAGGATAGAATTCCCTGGATACAGAACTAATTCTGGTTTTGAACTTCGGACTTCCGACTTCCAGTATATTAACTGCTGATTTTCGAATTTGTTCATCGCAAGGTAAATGTTGTATAACAATATTGGGGAATCAGGTTCTTTTCATAATTTTAAATAAAATATTTTACCCATGAATCCCAGATCTCTTAAGCAATCACTCGAATACCTTGTGTTATCTAGCGTACTGTCGGCCAGTGCAATTGACTTAACTGCTCAGGTAAAAATTTCGGAACAGGAATGGATCATTCCAACCTATAAAGTAAGTCCCCCTGATAAAAATCCAATGTTCTTTAAAGGCGAATCTTATCAGGGAGCTTCAAAAATCATCTATCCATACGGGATGAATGACGTAATAGCAAACGAGAAATCGGATCAGAAATGGAAGGCTCTGATCCTCGAGAATGAATATATAAAACTTTGTGTTACACCTGAGATTGGCGGAAAGCTTTATTACGGCACAGACAAATCCAATGGTTACAATTTCATCTACAAAAATGGAGTTGTTAAACCATCAAACATTGGTATGTTGGGCGCATGGGTATCAGGTGGAATCGAATGGTGTGTAATTCATCACCACAGGGCATCAACTTTTATGCCAGTTGACTATGATCTTGAAGAGAATACCGACGGAAGCAAGACAATATGGATCGGTGAAACAGAACCACGCCACAGGATGAGATGGACAATCAGTATCACGGCTTACCCTGGTAAATCATATTACTCAGCGGATGTCAAAATAATGAACCCGACTCCTTACACCAATACTTTTTTATACTGGGCAAATGTGGCAGCTCATACCAATAAAGATTACCAGGTGATTTTTCCTCCAAGTGTGCAGGTTGCAACTTATCATGCTAAAAATAGCTTCACAAACTGGCCTGTATCAACAGAGATTTACAATGGCGAAGATTTTACAAAAGGAGTCGATATCAGCTGGTGGAAAAACTCTATAAATCAGGATTCTTACTTTGCCTACGACCTGAAAGAGGATTTTATGGGAGCTTATGATCATGGAAGAGAGACTGGCACAGTTCATATTGCAGATCACAATATAGTAAAGGGTGCGAAACTATGGGAATGGGGATCAGGAGAAGCAGGTCAGGCTACCGAAGCCAGATTAACAGATGATTCAGGGCCCTATGTGGAAATAATGGTAGGAGCATTTTCCGATAATCAGCCTGATTACAGCTGGATAAGGCCTTATGAAGTAAAAACATTCAGACAATACTGGTATCCCATAAAGGACATACAGGGATTTAAGTATGCTAACCTGAATGGAGCTGTAAACCTTGAAAAAAGGGGAGATAACAATGTCTTCCTTGGCTACTATTCAACGCAAAAATTGACAAGAGCAAAAATAGTTTTAAAGAGAAACAGCGAAAAAGTCTTTGAAAAAATTGTGGAAATATCACCCGAAAAAACCTTTACAGAATCTGTTAAGCTAAGTGGCAATTTTAATATTACTGATCTCTCGACTGAAATGGTCAACTCAGACAACAATGAAGTACTTGTTGCTTACCAGCCTGTCGAAAATAAAAAAACAGACAGCCTCCCGGAGACTGTTAAAAGGCCGCCATTACCAAAAGATATTCCTACAGTAGAAGAATTATTTCTAGCCGGCAGCCGGATTCAGCAGTTTTACAACCCGACTCTCAATGCAATGGATTATTTTGAAGAAGCTTTAAAACGTGATCCTTCTGATATCCGTACAAATGTAGCAGTCGGTAATATACATCTGAGAAATGGTGAATACACAATTGCGAGAAATTACTTAAGCAAAGCCATCAAAAGACTCACAAGAGATTATACCAGGCCATCAACATGTGAAGCTCTTTATCTTCAGGGTCTGACACTCAAGGCACTCGGACTCTATGACGAAGCTGTTGATACTCTTTACAGGGCAACCTGGGATTATGCATATCATTCAGCTGCTTATATTGAGCTTTCAAGAATTTCATGCCTCACGGGCGATTTTAACAAGGCTCTAGGTCAGATCAATGAATCTTTGTCTACAAATGCCGTTAATAACAGCGCAATAAATCTTAAAGCTTCAATACAGAGAACACTTAAGGATTCAGATGGTGCCAGAGCAACAATTGCCGCAATATTAAAAAACGATCCTCTCGATTTCAGGGCAGCCAATGAGAATTTTCTCCTGGTAAGAAAAACGGGTGGTTCTCTGAATTCAGAAAAACTTCTTTCAGAGCTAAACAGGAAAATGAGGAATTTTAACCAGAACTATCTTGATCTCGCTATTGGTTATATGAATGACGGCTTTTTCACTGAAGCTGAGGATATTCTGAGAAGATATAATGGCAAAAATCAGGAAATCAGTTATTGGCTGGGGTATTTACAGGATAAAAAAGGAAATAAAACAGACGCTGAGAAATTCTTCAGGGAAGGATCAGATCAGCCTGTAGACTATGGTTTTCCCTACAGGCTCGAATTCGAAAAAGTACTGACACTGGCTTCTAAATATAATCCGGATGATGCCAGACCTTTCTATTACCTTGGTAACCTCCTTTATGATAAACAACCTCAAAGAGCAATTGAATACTGGGAGAAAGCAGTTAATCTGGAGCCTTCGCTGGCAATTGGCTGGAGGAATCTCGGATGGGGATATTATCAGTATTCACACGATCTGAAAAAAGCAATAAGTGCTTATGAAAAAGCCTTAAAAGTTAAAAAGGATGATCCGGTCTATTATGCTGAACTCGATCCTCTCTATGAAATGAACAATTCACCTATTGAAATGCGAGCCAGTCTTTTTGAGTCAAGAAATGATATTGTCAAACTACGTGATGATGCTTTTGTACGTGAAATAATAGTTCTGAATCTTTCAGGACAATCTGAGAAGGCTGTGGAATACCTCGACAAGAGCAACTTTCATTTTCGTGAAGGAAGTTCAAGAGTCCGTGATATTACGGTTGATGCACATATCCTGCTGGGTAAAAAATATCTCGAGGACAAAAAATCTGAACTGGCTCTTCAGCAATTTCTCGCAACTGTAGCAACACCAGAGAATTCAAAGACCACAAGTAATTTGGGTGATATGAGAAGTCCGCAAATCAACTATTATATTGGCCTTGTGTATGAAGCACTTGGGAAAAAAGCAGAGGCGAAATCTTCTTTTATACAGTCATCTGACCAGTCTTTAAAAGAGAATAATTATATTAGGTATTATCAGGGTCTGAGCTTATTAAAACTTGGGAATACTGTTAAAGCTTCAGAGTGTTTCAACGCCCTCGTTTCAGAAGGTGACAAGCTGATTAAAAAGGGTTCAGAAGTTGATTTTTTTGCAAAATTCGGGGAACGGGAATCTGAAAATGTACGGCTTTCTAATGCCTATCTACTGAAAGGCCTTGGATATAAGGGACTTGGAGATAAGGCTGCAGCAAATGAGAATCTGAAAAAGGCTGTTGAATTATCAGCAAGTAACCTTTATGCGAAGGTGGAGATGGAATGAACAGAATGATTTATTAATTTTTGTGAGTTGCATCATATGATAAAGCTTTTATAAAACGATACATAAACTCTACTCCATCGGCGAATTCTTTAACTCCAATCCTTTCATCCCGCCCATGAGCACGTACATCATCCATATCTCCAAACATGCCGGATACACCATAGACCGGTATTCCCTGCTGGCGCAAATATTTACCATCAGTGGCGCCTGTTGACATAATTGGAGTTACACTTACGCCTGGCCACATTGACGCTGAAATTTGATTTACGGGTCCTGTAATATCTTCTCTGAGAGGCGACAAAGGTGCAGTGAAACCTGTATATGTCCTTATTACAGATATCTGATCATCTGCCAGAACTGCTTTAAGAACCGACATTACATTTTCCGGATCATCGTCAGGCAGCATCCTGCAATTTACAGTTACCTGTGCCCTCTGTGGAAGAGCATTCTCAGCATGTCCGGCACTCATCATGGTTGGAACACATGTAGTTCGCATCATTGCATTATAGTAAGCCGATACATCTTCAAGCCGTCGGGCAGCTGTTGTATCCGGAGGAGTCTTTAATATAGAAAGTATATCTGATCTCAGCTGACCTGTTTCACCCGATGCAATCTTTACAAAATAATTGCGTGTTGTCTCGTTCAAGATTACCGGAAAATCAAATTTTGCCAGGCGGGTTAATCCTTCTGCCAGCCTGTAAATTGCATTATCTTTTACGGGCAACGAACTGTGCCCTCCTTTGTTCTTTGTCTCAAGGGTGAACGAAACATATATTTTTTCACTTGTCTGGATAGCCATGGTAACCGGCTTCCCGTTTTTCAGATCTCCACCTCCGCCATCAGGGTTAATACAGAAATCGGCATCAATTAATTCCCTGTGATTTGTCACAAGCCAGTCAACACCATTTGCATTGCCCATTTCTTCATCCGCTGTAAGTGCAATTATGATATCGCGGGTTGGAATAAATCCTTCATTTTTTAATCGGATGACATTAGCTATAAGACTGGCATCGTCATTTTTTACGTCTGTAGTGCCACGCCCATAATAATATCCGTCTCTTTCAAGAAATGTGAAAGGGTCAACCGACCAGTCCTGACGAAGAGCTTCAACTACATCCAAATGACAAATGAATAAAACAGGTTTTAATTTTCCTTGTCCCCTGAACCGAAAAACAAGATTCTTGTGCTGCTTATCTGCTCCAATCACCCGGATATCGCTATCAGGAAAACCTGCTGATCTTAGTCTTGCAGCCATAGCCTCTGCAGCCGTGGTGCTACCATACCTGGATGTAGTGTTTATCTCAATCAGCTCTTTGAATATATCTATGGCCCGATTCTGATTATCAGATATTTTGTCTTGTGATACTGCTAAATAAGCGAATCTTAAAAAGATAAATAATAATAATAATACTCTTTTCATTTTGTTCAGATGTTAAATCGTCATGAAATATACACAAAAATGTCCCTTAATAATTTTCCGGAAAACTATTCGAAGCAAAATTTGTTTAATTTTGGATTATCCGTCAGTTTCTAATATTTTAATTTGTCAAGTTACAATACTCAGAAATATTTCTTAACCTAAAATCTTTAAAAATGAACAAAATCCGTCTCTTATCAAAGATCTTTGTCGTTCTGACCCTGATAATGGTCAGTACAACTTGCACAAATTCTCCACAGCCTCCCGCCGACAAACTGAAAATCAGTTATGAAAAGTATGTAATGCCAAACGGATTGCAGGTAATACTTCATACCGATCATTCTGATCCGATGATCTCTTATGCTATTATGTATCATGTAGGATCTAGCAGGGAGATTCCCGGCAAAACCGGTTTTGCTCATCTTTTTGAACATCTGCTGTTCGGTGGTTCTGAGAACGTTCCGAATGGCACTTTTGACAAAATCATTGAAGGGGTCGGGGGAACCTTTAACGGATTCACTACCCGCGATATAACAACCTATTATGAGATGTTCCCTAAAAATGCTCTTGAAAAAGTTCTATGGCTTGAATCGGACAGAATGGGATTCTTTATCAACTCGATCACCCAGCATACACTTGCCGTTCAGCAGAATGTGGTTTCGAACGAAAAAAGACAAAGGGAGGATAATACTCCATATGGTTTTACAGACTATGTGGTAGATAAAAACCTCTACCCTGCTGATCATCCATATAACT
>Ga0302173_10001401_pt1 | contig 12127 bp, 7 predicted proteins | sample I_Fen_N3_1_FD_198785 | JGI IMG/M metagenome (GOLD analysis project Ga0302173, IMG submission 198785) | Peat permafrost microbial communities from Stordalen Mire near Abisko, Sweden - I_Fen_N3_1 | ecosystem: Environmental > Terrestrial > Soil > Wetlands > Permafrost | place: Sweden: Abisko... | reverse complement strand
GCCTTAGTTGCCTCAGGTCCAGTACTAATAGCCAATGTAATTGTAGTTCCTGTAGCAACAGATCTACCTGCTGAAGTATCCTGTGTTATAACATAGCCTACAGCAATTGATTGACTTGCAACTGGCTTCGATACAACTACTAATCCTAGATCATCAAGTGTCTTCCTAGCATCATTTTCTGTCATCTTTAACACATCCGGTACTGTGACATTCTTCGTCTCTTTCCCACGACTCACATTTATATTTACAGTATCTCCAGCTTTTGCAGTTTTTGGAGAGTAATCGATTACAACTCCTTGTTTAACCGAATCACTATATGGGTACTCGACTGTTACTGATAACCCAACTGCATTAAGTGCAGTTCTAGCTTCAGCCTCAGTTTTACCAACTTGACTTGGAACAGTAAAGTTACTTGGACCTGTACTAATCGATAAGGTCAGTGTCGTATTTCTAGCAACCTTTGAACCAGCTGCGGAACTTTGTTTGAAAATAATTCCTTCTTCATATGTGTCATTCGGTTGTCTTGAAAAAGTACAACCTATTCCTGCTGCATTCAGTAATGCTTTCGCTTCATCTTCTGTAAGTCCCTCTACTTTTGGTACTGTAACCATGCTAGAATTATCAGCAGATGCGGTTTCAGCGATTGTTGCTGCAGCAGAAGTCGTTTCTGTAGCGGTATTTCCACCGCCAAATGCTCCTGCAAGCTTAACTACTGCAAATATTGCAACAATAATGATAAGTGCTACAATTCCTATCCCGATCCACTTCATTATTTTATCTAATTTTTCATTGCTGCCGTCTTCAATATCATCATCGTCATCATCTGAATCTTTGCTTTTGTCAGAATCTCCATCTTCTTTGAAGAAATCATCATCATCTTCTTCATCATCTTCTTCATCATCATCAAGCAATTCAACGCCATCTTCATCATCCAATGAATCTATCATATCCGTTTTGACACTTGCAGCTTCTACACCAGATTTATTAAAATTGCCATAAACTGGAGCCATTTTTACAAAATCCACATCTGGCATTACAAGAGATTTCTTCAGATCAGCAATCATATCTGTTACATTCTGATATCTTCTCTCAGGCTTTTTTTGTGTACATTTCATAAATATCTTATCAACACTAATTGGAATGTCCTGCGTTACTTGTGAAGGTGGAGCGATTTCATCTTGAATATGCTGAACTGCTACTGCAACTGTTGAATCACCATCAAATGGAACAGTTCCTGTAAGCATTTCATATAATGTGATACCAAATGAATAAATATCACTTCTTTCGTCACTGTAACCACCACGCGCTTGTTCTGGTGAAATATAATGAACGGAACCCATTGCAGATGAATTAATCGTATTCGTTGTTGCTGCTCTGGCAATACCGAAGTCTGTAACTTTAACCTTGCCTTCTTTTGAAATAATAATATTCTGAGGTTTGATATCTCTATGAATAATATGGTGACTATGTGCAGCTTCAATTCCTTGTGCTACTTGAATAGCAATGCTGACAGCTTCTTTACTTGAAAGCTTGCCTTTCTTTTGAATGTATTGCTTTAAAGTAATACCTTCCACTAATTCCATAACGATGTAATGTATTCCGTTCTCTTCTCCAACATCATATACATTTACAACATTAGGATGAGTAAGTCCGGCTGCTGACTGAGCCTCAATTCTAAACTTTGATACAAAATTCTTATCCTGGCTAAACTCTTGTTTTAATACTTTGATCGCCACAAAACGATTTAGTTTATGACACTTTGCCTTGTAAACATCTGACATGCCACCAGTCCCTATCTGGTCTATAATTTCATATCTGTCAGCTAAAAACATTCCTTTTCTTAACATAAATTCACCTTTCTGCTTATGGTTCTATAATTATAATTGAAATATTATCTTTTCCACCATTATTATTTGCAGTTTTTAGTAGCTCAACTGCTGCATCTTCTACATTATTATTTTTCTTCACAATTTGACCAATTTCTTCATCCTCAATCATATTCGTAAGTCCATCGGAACACATAAGTATCCTGTCCTTTGGCTTCAAATCGACAGAGAAAAAGTCAGCCATCACTAATCCCGATCCACCAATTGCTCTCGTGATAATATTTTTTTGTTCGTGCGTTCTTGCATCTTTTCTTTCAATTTCCCCTATTGCGACCATCTCTTCTACTAACGAATGATCTCTTGTAATCTGCTGAAGTTCCTCATTTACAACATACAATCTGCTGTCTCCAACATTTGCTACATGTAAAACATTACCTATTATGGTTGCTACAACAAGTGTAGTTCCCATCCCCTCATAGTCTTCAGATTCCTTTGCTTTTTGAATTAGCTTTTCATTAACAGTCTTAATTGTTTCATCGATTAAAGTAATCTGATCTTTTTCATCAGAAGCTTCTACCATCTCAATAAATGTTTCAACAGTAAAGCTTGATGCCTTATCGCCTGCTTTATGACCACCCATACCATCAGCGACGATGAAAATATTTGGCAAACTGCCAACCGGCTTTTGTGAGCAATACACGAAATCCTGATTCATTAGTCTTGCCTGACCAACGTCTGTGATTGCAAATGCCTTCATATCTGCTCCTCCTGCTCTATATTACATTTTTCAACATAACTTTTTCTTAACTGTCCACAGGCACCATCAATATCTCGACCCATTTCTCTTCTTATAGTAACATTTATTCCAGATTTTTCAAGTTTATTTTTAAATTGTTGTATTTCTTTTTGTCTTGTCTGCTTGAAATCCCTCTCTTTTATTGGATTCACAGGGATTAAATTAATATGACAATTCATTCCTCTGACAAGGGATGCAAGCTGTACTGCACAATCCTCACTGTCATTCACATTTTGTACAAGACTATATTCAAATGTAATTCTTCTGCTTGTCACGTTAATATAATATCGACACGCCTCTATAATTTCTCCAATAGAATATTTATTTGCAATTGGCATTAGTGTTTTTCTCATCTCATCATTCGGTGCATGAAGCGATATTGCTAATGTAAGCTGTAATTGCATATCTGCTAATTCTTTTATCTTTGGAACTAAGCCGCAAGTAGATACTGTTATGTTTCTGGCACTGATATTTAGCCCATTTTCATCGTTTAACAATTGTATGAATTTAATAAATGCATCGAAGTTGTCAAATGGCTCACCAGAACCCATAATCACGACATTATCAACTCTTTCACCAGATAAAGCCTGAATTCTATATATTTGATCAAGCATTTCGGATGGTGTAAGATTTCTCTCCAAACCATCTAATGTTGAGGCACAAAATCTACACCCCATCCTGCATCCAACCTGAGAAGAAATACACACTGAATTACCATGTTTATATATCATCAAAACACTCTCAATTACATTTCCATCATACAACTCAAATAAGTACTTCGTCGTCCCATCCAGCTGTGAAACTTGAACACTAACCGGTTCTAATGCTGTAAGTCTGCAAGTCTCTTTGAGTTTTTCTCTAAAGCTCACTGGCAAATTGCTCATCTCATCGAAACTGACCACCAGTTTTTGATGAAGCCACTCATATATTTGCTTCGCCCGGAATTTCTTATCCCCCAAGCCCACAACAAACTCAGTCAATTCCTGAAGATTATAAGACTTAATATCAATCTTATTCAATTCCTTCGTTTCTAACTTAATATCATCCATAGATTTTTCTATTCTTTCTGTCCAAATTTATAAACCACTATAATCCTCTTCCCACAACCAAACCCATTTGCCGAAAGTTATTTTCTAAGTTTTTCGTACTGTTTTCCGCACTGTTTTCCGTATCTTTTTACGCCAATTCCCATTCAGCGCCTTTTTACCCAGATCTAATTTCTATACCCCTTAATCTACGCAATGATTTATTGCGTAGATTAAGTATCACACCATCAATGATTCAATCGCCCCTCCGCATCAAAAACCGTATACGGCGAATATTAATTTATAATTATGCTTTCCCGCAGACCGGCTGAAAGCAGCGCTAATGTTACGTCAAGACTCAGATAAAAAATGAGCGTAAGCGAGTCTTTTTATCATCTCTGAGGCTTGTAAGAAACATGCTGCTTGAAGGAAAGGCAAGGCAAAGCATAATTATAAATTAATATTCGCTCACTACCCCCGTTTTTGCCCTTTAATCATTTCTCCGTCTTAACTTCGCAACAAAAAACCCATCAGTCCCGTGAATCCCCGGCAAAAGCTGAACATATCCTTCTTGGACGGTTTTTTCCTGATTTAAGAATGGAAGTTCCTCTTCTAAGCTTTCCAGTTCAAATGGAAATTCACTTGTAAACCACTTTACATTTCCAGCGTTTTCATCTTCATTAATTGTGCAGGTACTATATATGAGCTTTCCACCTGGTTTCACATATTGCTGAATTGTTTCTAATATTTCTCTTTGTAACTTAACAAGCGCAGCTTGCTTTTCAGATGTCATTTTATATTTTATGTCCGCTTTTCTTCCAATGATTCCTAACCCTGAGCAAGGAAGATCAGCAAGTAGTACATCCGCTTTACCCACAACTTCAGGATCAAGTACACGCGCATCCCAAGTTTTTACAGAAATATCAGGAGTTTTTAGCCGACTAATGTTCTCCATTATAAGACTGACTTTCAAATCCGTCAAATCTCTTGCATCAATGTGTCCAAATTCTTCTGTTTTTCCTGCTTCTCTATTTGCGCTAACAAGACTTTCTGCGGCGTGAATACACTTTCCGCCTGGAGCTGCACATACATCAATCACATATGCACCTGCCTCAATCCCTGCTGCAACACCTGCAATCATAGAACTGATATCTTGAATCTGGAACATACCATTTTGGAAGCTTTCAAGCTCTCCTAAATAATTATATCCACTTATTTCCAAAGCATAATCTACATAAGGTACATCTTTTACAGTTACATTTTCGCTCTCAAGTTTTGCCACAAGTGAATCCTTGTCTGTAATTGCTCTGTTACATCTAATATATGTACGTTTGTCTTGGTTAAAACCTTCCAAAATCAATTCTACAGTATCTTTATCATAAGCTTTCAACCATTTATCCACAATCCACGCTGGAATTGAGTACTTTATCGACAAAAACCCTGTGATATCCTTTTCTTCTTGGGGATACTGTATTTCATTGATGCCTCTGGCTATATTTCTTAGGACTCCATTCACAAATGCTCTGAGTGTAGAAAATCCACGCTTATTTGCCAATTTCACAGCCTCATTACACACTGCTGAATCAGGTACCTGCGACATATATTTGATTTGATATACCGACATACGAAGCAAATTACGAATAAGTGGTTTCATTTTTGCGGTCTTTGTTTTAGAAAACTGATCAATAATATAATCTAATTCGATCTGCTTTTCTATTGTTCCTCCTGCCAATCTTGTAATAAATGCTCTCTCATTTTTATCAAGATACTGATATTTGCTCAAAGCACCATTAATTACAATATGACTATACGCGTCATGTTCATTGACCTCTAATAAGATATCAAGGATGACAGCTCTTAAATTAACTGAATCAGTCACGATTATGTCCTCCAAATAAGATAATTTTCCATATAAAATACCATTTTCACATAACAAATGTATTGCTCTAACCGATTATTGTACCATTTTCTAACTCATTTCCTCGCAAAAATGCATCCGTTGTCATACGCCTTTTTCCTTCTAACTGCACTTCATTTATCTTTAACGCTTTTTCACCACATTTAATGACAAAAAAGTTTTTATTGATTTCAACAATTGTGCCAACTGTCCCTTTGTATTCTTCCTCTACAATATCTGCATCCCATATTTTCAAAGTTTTCCCATCAATATGTGTATATGCACTAGGCCAAGGATTCAGTCCTCTAATTAAACGTTCAATCTTCTCCGCACTTTGGTGGAAATCAATTTCTCCTAATGCTTTATCAAGTCTTTTTGCATAGTTTGATAATTCATCTTCCTGCTTTGTCCTAGTCGCAGTGCCATTTTCCAATGCTGTCAGGGTTTCAACTAGTAATTCAGCGCCAATAATACTCAGTCTATCAAAAAGGCTTCCGCCTGTTTCTTTTTTATCAAGTGGAAGTTCTTTTTGCATCAATATATCACCGGTATCAATTCCTGCATCCATAGCCATTGTTGTAACACCTGTCTTTTTTAGACCATCAATGACTGCCCATTGGATTGGTGCTGCACCTCTGTATGCTGGCAACAGTGACGCATGAACATTTATACTTCCATACTTTGGGATTTCAAGAAGTTCCTTCGTTAATATCTGTCCAAATGCAACGACTACAATTACTTCTGGTTTTAATTGTCTGATATCCTCTATCACTTCTGGTTTTCTGATTTTTTCTGGCTGAAACACTGGAAGATTCAGTTCCAACGCTTTTTGCTTAACAGCGGACATTGACATTTCTTTTCCTCTGCCCTTGGGTTTATCTGGTTGCGTAAAAACGCCAACCACATCATGACCAGATTCTATTATTTTCATCAAAACACCCGCCGCGAAATCTGGGGTTCCCATAAATATTACTCTCATTTTCATTTCCTCCAACGCTCAAAAACGATAGCTTGCATTCTTTCATGCGGATTTTTAATTCGCTTTCTTACAATTCAAGTTCATCTTCTTCAATTTCATCTTCTTCTAGATCACCTTCAATTTTATCAACATACATAACTCCATCGAGATGATCAATTTCGTGGCACAGACATCTAGCAAGAAGTTCTGTTCCTTCAATTATATATTCTTCCATATTTTCATCAAATGCTTTTACTTTCACATAATTCGGTCTGGTCACAGTTCCAGTTTTTCCAGGAACACTAAGACAACCTTCTGGTCCAGTCTGCTCGCCACTTTTTTCTAGAATCACTGGATTAATAAGTACATGTGGAATCGCTTCAACTTCTATTACTACGATTTTTTTTCTGATTCCAACCTGTGGTGCTGCAAGACCCACACCAAATGCATCATGCATTGTATCAAACATATCTTCAATTAATTCTTTTATTCTAGGAGTTATTTCTTTCACTTCTTTTGCTGTCTTTTTTAAAATCTCGTCTCCATCTTCTCCTAGAATTCTGATATTTCTTATAGCCATCTCGTAACCTCTTTTCTTATTGTTATCAACATTCATTGTATTTTATTATCTATTTATCCACTAAATGCATTTACATTTTATAATATTTTTCTAGCTTTCCAAATCTGAATTATTTTAAGTTTCTACCTATTATACTTCATTTGTAGAATCATATTTATTAATAATTTCTAAACTCTTGTGTTTTTCACTCATTTTGTTGCGTATCGTTAAAATGCATCTGACTATGAAATATATGCATATCTACATATTCATTGGATTAAAATCAAACTGTACGCTTATTTTACGAAAGTCCACATTATCCTTCGCAAATTCCTCTATTGCATCCTTATATTGTGTAAGCAATTGATAGGACTTCGCCTTTATATATATTACTTTATTATAAATGTCATTTGCCTTATATAATGTTGCATTTACAGGACCAATCACTTGAATATTATCTGCTGCTTCTATTTTGTGCATTTCTGCATTGCCTACTTTTGTTTTGTCTGTTTCCGTTTTGCCTACTTCTGTTTTGGATTCGCTGTCACCTTCTGATCCACCTTGCATTGTATCACCGCTCTTGGGTTTTATGTTATCTCCAATCTTCATAGTACTTGTAGCAATTTCTAATGCTTTTTCATCCTTTGAAGATAATTTAACCAAGAGCATATTACACACCGGAGGATAATTTAAAAGTGTTCGATACATGATTTCTTGTTCATAGAACGCTTTGTAGTCTTGGCTTTGCGCAGTAATTATACTGTAATGTTCAGGGGTATACGTCTGAATGATAACTTCACCAGCAATTGCACCTCTTCCAGAACGTCCTGCTGCTTGTGTAAGTAACTGGAATGTCCGCTCTGCCGCTCTATAATCACTCGCATATAAAGACATATCTGCTGCTAATATTCCAACTAACGTTACATTGGGAAAATCATGTCCCTTAACAATCATCTGGGTTCCAATCAGTATATCTGCCTCCTGATTAAAAAATGCAGATAGTATCTTTTCATGCCCCCCTTTTTTTGAAGTTGTATCCATATCCATACGAAGTACCTTTGCCTGGGGATACATCTTCATGACTGATTCTTCAACCTGCTGTGTACCTGCACGAAATCCGGATATATACTTTGATCCACATTTGGGACATGCTTTTACCATTGGCTGTTCAAATCCACAAAAATGACATACAAGCTTTCCATTATTATGCGAAGTAAGCGAAATATCACAATGTGGACATTTCATTACGTGACCACATGCGCGACAAGATATGAATCCTGCATATCCTCTTTTATTTAAAAACAACATGATTTGTTGCTTTTTTTCCAATCTATCGGTCATTAATTCCTGTAATTTGGTGCTAAATATGGAACGATTTCCCTCTTTTAATTCTTCCCTTAAATCAACCACATATACGCTTGGAAGTTTACTATCCTTTGCCCTCTCATCTAGTGTATATAACTTGAACTTTCCTGTGAGTGCATTGTTGTAAGCTTCAAGCGAAGGTGTTGCTGAACCAAGTATTACGGAAGCTTGATTCATTCTTGCAATCTCAATTGCAGTTTCCCTTGCATGATACTTAGGAGCATTTTCACTTTTGTAAGCCCCTTCATGTTCTTCATCTATCACGATAAGTCCGATGTTTTCAAATGGTGTAAATAGTGCTGATCTTGGCCCAATCATGATATCAATATCGCCCTTTAATGCACGTGTAAACTGATCATAACGCTCCCCTTTTGATAGACGGGAATTCATAATGGAGACTCTATCGCCAAATCTTCTATAGAATCGAATTACTGTCTGATAGGTTAACGATATTTCTGGAATCAGCATAATAACCTGTTTCCCCTGCTTAATCACATGCTCAATCAGTTCCATATAGACTTCTGTTTTTCCGCTTCCAGTGATTCCGTGAATCAGATAAGTCTCACGTATTCCGTCATCGTAATCTTTTTTTATGGAATCGGTTATATATTTTTGCGTTTTATTTAAAACATTTCTGATTTCATCTTTGGGTTTTATCTTAATTGGATTTCTATAGTATTCTTCTATTGTAATCTCTATAATTCCCATACTTTCAAACGATTTAATTGTCTGAGATGCAATACTTAACTTACCAGTGACAAGACCATATTCAATTATCTCATCTTCAATCAATGATTCCATGAATCTAACTCTTGCACCATTGTGCTTTCTTCTAAATTCAGCAAGATATTCTTTTGCTTTTTCTATTGGAATAACAAGCTTAACAGCCTTCTTTTCTTTTTGCTTGACACTTTCCTTGATTGGAATTACAGTCTTGAGTGCTTGATTCATAGTAGAACCATAATTTTGTCTAATCCAAGATGCAAGCTGAATCAGTCTACCCTCTACCTTCACTTTGCCTTCTACAGCGCTTGTAATCGGTTTGATTTTTGTAACATCAAATTCGGGAATATTTGTCATCTCAACTATGTACCCAGTCAGCATACGATTCCCCTTACCAAATGGTACATTAACCTGCATTCCAACCTGAATCTGGTCCTCTAATTCCGAAGGGATTAGATATTGAAATGTTTTATCCAGTTGTTCATGTGAAATGTCTACGATTATGTTTGCGTACATAGTTACTCCTAATTCTTTCGTTCTTTTGTTCGTTTGTTTATTTCTTTTGTTACTTATTTTGTAACTATTCAGAAGGCAGCATTACGCGAGGCAACCTTATTTTTTAAGTTCCTCAAGTACCTCTGCAATAAGGACTCTTTCATCCATAGGATGCTTAACACCTTTAATTTCTTGGTAATCTTCATGTCCTTTGCCTGCAAGAACAATGATATCACCTGGTTCTCCATGTTCAATGACATACTTAATGGCTTCTTTTCTATCTATAATCGTAACATATTTTCCTGAAGTCTTTGCCATACCCGTTTTTATGTCTCCTATGATTGCCTCAGGTTCTTCAAATCTAGGATTATCTGAAGTGATAACTGTCAAATCTGCTAAATTCCCAGATACTTCACCCATCTCATATCTTCTCAGTTTTGAACGATTTCCACCACATCCAAACAAACTAATTAATCTATGTGGATGGTACTCTTGCAGCGTTTTCAATATACTTTCCAATGCCATTGCATTATGCGCATAATCAATCATAAGTGTAAATTTATCTGACACAGGAATGATCTCTATTCGGCCCTTTACTTGAACTTCATATAATGCCTTTTTTAATATTTCCTCATCAACCTTAAAATGTCTTGTTACTGCAACTGCACAAAGAGAATTGTACACACTAAACTTACCAGGTACTTGTAACTTAATATCCATATTTACAAGTCCACTTACTTTGTACTGAGTGCCAATCTTACCTGGTTCATGTAAAAATTCAATATTAGTAGCTCTAATATCTGCTGTCTTACTTAGTCCATAACTTTCTACCGTACATGTGGAACCTTTCAAAATTGCATCCACATGTTCATCATCACCATTTACAATTGCAATCTTTGACTGTTTGAATAACATAGCCTTGCATTCTAAATACTGTTCAAATGATTCATGTTCGTTTGGACCAATATGATCTGGCTCAAGATTCGTGAAAACGCCAATATCAAATGTAATACCTGCTGTTCTATGAAGCATAAGTCCTTGTGACGAAACTTCCATTACCACTGCCTTACATCCAGCTTCTACCATCTTTGCAAAAGACTCATGGATTTCATAAGACTCAGGTGTTGTATTGTATGATGGTTTTCTATCATCGCCAATAATTGTTTCTATTGTACCAATCAAACCCGTCCTGATGCCACATGCATCTAACACATTTCTCACCATATATGCAGTGGTTGTTTTACCCTTTGTACCTGTAATACCAATTGTAAACATTTTACTTGCTGGATAATCAAAATATGCAGCCGACATTAAAGCAAATGCATATCTTGTATCCTTCACTTTGATGATTGATATTCCTTCAGGAAGTTTTGCTTCTGACCATATTTTCGTCAAATCCACACCATCTTGAACAATAATAATTGAAGCGCCTTTTTCTACGACATCATTTATGTACTTATGACCATCTGTTACTGCACCAATGATACATACAAATGCTGTGTTTTCTTTTGCTAATCTTGAATCAGAAGTAAGATTGGCAACTTCTGCCTCTACGTTTCCGTTCATTACCTCATAGTCCAAATGTTCTAGTAATTTGATTAATTTCATAACATAGCCTCCTACTTTTTACAAATGCTTATTTATATTAACTTTATATGATTACTTACTGATTTTTGATTTTATATACTTATTATGTCTACTTATCGCTTTGAATCTCAACTGATTCAACACAGTTATTCATAAGCATAGCGATTGTCATCGGTCCAACACCACCAGGAACTGGTGTTATTGCACTTACTATATCAATCACATCATCGAAATCAACATCCCCACATAATTTTCCATTTTCCATTCTATGGATACCAACATCAATGATAACTGCTCCATCCTTCACATATTCTTTATTAATGAACTTTGGCTTGCCAATTGCTGCAACCAAGATATCAGCTCTCTTAGCAACTTCTTTCAAATTTTTCGTTCTAGAGTGTGCAATTGTTACCGTACCATTTTCTCTCAAAAGAAGAAGCGCCATTGGTTTACCCACAATATTACTTCTACCAATTACGACACATTCCTTACCTTCAATATCAACCTTAGAACGTTTCAATAGTTGTATGATTCCAGCAGGTGTACATGATACAAATCCTGGCTGACCAATACATAATGCACCAACGCTCTCAGGATGAAATCCGTCAACATCCTTCTTCGGATTAATTGACTTTATCACAAGATCTTCATCAATATGTTTTGGGATTGGTAACTGAACTAAAATTCCGTTCACATCATCTCTATCATTCAATTCACATATGATTTTCAGTAATTCTTCCTGCGTTGTCTCTTCTCCAAGTTCATAAGCCAAAGACTTAATCCCAATATATTCACATGCCTTCTTCTTATTATTAACATAAACCGACGAAGCCGGATCACTACCAACCTGAATAACCGCCAACGTAATCTCCACGCCCGCCGCCTTATAAGCCGCA
>Ga0302173_10001394_pt1 | contig 12155 bp, 9 predicted proteins | sample I_Fen_N3_1_FD_198785 | JGI IMG/M metagenome (GOLD analysis project Ga0302173, IMG submission 198785) | Peat permafrost microbial communities from Stordalen Mire near Abisko, Sweden - I_Fen_N3_1 | ecosystem: Environmental > Terrestrial > Soil > Wetlands > Permafrost | place: Sweden: Abisko... | reverse complement strand
CAGGTCTTTCATTCCAACCAATTTAAATCTAAATAATTACTAAAATACTATCGACAAAAGTTTAATTTAATTTCTGCTTTTTAATATGTCAGTAAAATGATTCAGAAATACTCTTATTATTACGATAAACAAACCTCGTATTTCTACAAAGGCTATCTTTCTCCTGAATCAAACCAGGGAGTTTCATTTTTTTCAGTTCCTTCTTAAAGCAGCTCTTGAAATCTCGATTCCGGCGGGATATGTAACAGTTCCTTCATCCTCCGCTGTTATGAAAATCTCCAACGGTTCAAATGATGACACTGTTTTCAATGTATTTTTTTTTGCATTTTCATTTTTCAATTGCCCGCTATTATTAACCCCGTTTTCTTTATTTACAAACCAAACAACATAGGTTTTCTTTGGTGGCGAAAGCCTTTCTGCACTTGCTAAATAATTTGCAATAATTGTAATTTCAAAATTGTTTTGTTTATCCTTTTTTATTTTAGCAGTAATGTCTGCTGTAGGTACTACATTCGATACAGGAAATTTTATTACAGTAGCACATGATGTCAATAGAAACATCATAATAATAGATACAAGTATTTTTTTCATCGCTTTTCTTTTTTATAATGTTAAACAATAATTCCTATTTGCTGCTTTTTAGTTTCAGTCTTTGAAAAAGGAGAATCAATTTAAAATAATAATCCCATTAATTCACTGAAACACTATTTTTAAGGAACTTGTTCATCATCCCGGAATATTTTTTCAAAAAACACCTGATTTATGCACATCTAAGTAGAATCGAAACTTAAAATTCAGCTGTATCCAGAAAGCTGATTTAGTTACTATCTGCATGTTTCCCTCCATCCAATTGGTTTTTTCCAACTTATATTCCCTATGAAATGAATGTTCGGGAACTTATTAAATTCACGTTAAAAATTGATTGGTTGATCTTACATGGTCATTTATTTAATATTTAATCGAAAGTTTTTTTATATTAATGAGCAGAACCTTCTGTTGCGTTAGTTGTTTTTTAATTTCAAAAAAAAGATAATCAGTAACCTTGTGTGCAATATAGGAAGAAATACATAAAATGAAACATCCGCAAGAGCATTTAGGCTTGAAGGAGTTCTATCTTATTTATAGTAACTTGTAACAACAGAGAAAAACGTAACTCCGTAAAAAAGGAGAGAGCAGAAGCCGAAAAGCTTAAGAGTAGGCATATATTAAGAATAAACAACATGAAAAAATATACATTTAGTATCTTTGTTTTCTTTATTTCAACGACCCAGCCCTTGCTGAGCCTTACCAAATCCGTACAGGTAAACACCGCAGGAACTTTATCCACGCTCTTATCACAAACGGAACTGCAGTCACTTGACACCCTGATTGTTGCCGGATTCATTGATGGACACGATTTTGGAACAATCCAGTCAATGAGTACGTTGCAAACTATCGATTTAAGTGGAGTAACAGTTAAAGGCTATGGCACCCCCGGAGGTCTGGGAGGATTCGATGACAATGCAGTTCCGTGGTATGCTTTCTCTGAATGCAAGGCATTAACTTCAATAAATTTACCAGTATCGGTAACTACTATCGGAAGAAATGCTTTTCAAAATTGCAAAGCTTTAAAATCAATAAAGCTTCCACCGTCACTGACTGTTCTAATGAATGCGGCCTTTTCGGGTTGCATTTCCTTAGCTTCGGTTGACTTTCCAGTTTCATTAGCTTATATTGGAAATGATGTGTTTATTGGCTCCGGCTTAACATCCCTGCAACTCCCTACGTCAATTAAAAGCATTGGTTCGCATGCATTTTATGGTTGTATTGGCCTGAAGACGTTGGATCTTAGTTCACTGACTATAACAAGCCTCGACTTAGGAGTTTTCATGTGGTGCACTGAATTAACTTCAGTAATCCTGCCCTCTTCTCTAAGAACTCTTGACGGAACGTTTGCTTACTGTAAAGCCCTAACATCAATAAATCTTCCTCCTAACCTTACATCATTGGGTTTTGAAACTTTTAGTGAGTGTATAAGTTTAACTACATTGAATATTCCATCGACAGTTCAAACGATAGGGGAGGCAGTTTTCCTGGGTTGTACTGGCTTAAAAAGCTGCAATATACCCAATTCAGTAACAAAAACAGGAAGCCGGGCCTTTAGTGGATGCAGTGGTTTAGCTTCTATATATGCATATTCCACCAATCCCATTGATTTGAATTCATCCGATAGTGTTTTCAAAGGCGTAAATATGGCCGGGTGCATTTTATATGTCCCCTCCGGCTCTAGAAGTCTTTATCAGGCAGCCTATCAATGGAAGGATTTTGTAAATATAGTAGAAATGACCTCAACGGCTGTGAACGAATTGTCAGGTAATAAAAACTCTGTTTTATATCCGAACCCCACATCAGAAGACTTCTCAGTAATTGGCCTTGAAGGTTCGGCCCAACTCCGGATCTTTGATGAAAATGGCCGGCAGTTGGTATCGCGCAGCATTGAAAACAACAAAAAAGTATCGGTAAGCACTTTACCCACCAGAGTGTATACCGTTAAGATAACAACCCCGGATGGAACGACAACCTATAAGTTGCTAAAAAGGTAAATATTATCTGAACGGAATTGCCTGAATTAAAAAGTCGAAAGAAAGATCAGACTTCAATACAAATTGCAGAAAATTCCTTTAGTTTTTACATTTTTGATTAGAACGGTAAAATTAAATTTAACTACCCTTTAAGCCCAACTAATTTCAAATAATCGAGAATAAGTTCGACGCATTTATCAACCCCCAGTTTGCCGGTATCGATAGTCAGGTCATAATTCCTTGAATCATTCCATTCCCATTCCTTGTTTGTAACAATCCGGCAATAGCGGGCTCTGTCTTTATCGCTTTGATCAATCATGCTTTCGGCAGTATCTTCCGACACCTGGTAAAGTCCCTGAATCCGTTTTATCCGGGAAGCAGTATCCCCATGTAAAAACACGTTGACCGAATTGGGATCGTCACGTAGGGTATACGCGCCGCAACGGCCTATGATTACTGCCGAACGTTCCTCAACGATATGCTCAATAATTTCCGCTTCTGCCTGAAACAGTTCCTTATCAGTAGGTGACTGCAACTTAGGCGGCACATACAGGTCTGTCGATATGGTATTAAATTGCAGGAATGATTGCCAGAACGAGATGATCTTTTCATCGTTCGAAGCAACATCTTCTTCCAATACGGCATATTGCCTGGCTACCCGGTCGATGATTTCACGGTCGGCATAAAATATATCCAGTTGCTTAGCCAGCTGTTGCCCGATATACGCTCCCCCACTCCCCAGCTGACGGCTAATGGTAATACTGAATTTCGTTGTCTTTTCCATAATGTAACCTCCCTGATTTAATTATTTTCAAAACTGACCTTGTTGGTATCCGGATACAAAGCTACTTAATATTTCTTTTAACGCCTACGTATTTCAATAATTTTCCTGACACCGGACGTCGATTTCTTCTGAAAATTTATCATTTTCTATTGTCTTGAAATCACAATGGGCTCTTGCATGAATAAAATGAATGAAGAAAGCGCTAATCCTATTACGTTGAAGTATTTTTCCTTTTCCCTGATTTCTCTTACTTGTCCATCATCTCTTCGTCATCTCTCCATCATCTCTTTTATCAATTGCCACATCAAAGCCATATCAAAGTCGTATATAGCCCAACCCTTTAATGATATGGGATATGTACGCCTTTGATATGGCTTAGATGTGGGTTAGATGTAAGATACGATAAAAGAGATGATGGAGAGATGACGAAGAGATGATGGAGAAATCAGAATTTGAAGGGTTTAAATACTTTGAAGGGTTTCGTATTCTCGTTGTGTGATAGGAGTCTTCTGCGACAGGAATGCCTTTTGTTGAAGAACAACCTGACATAGTCGAAGACATGTCAGCGTTTATTAGTTTGAAAAGTTTGAAAGTTTGAAGAGTTTGAGGAATCGTTCCGTTTTCTGTGTTTCGCGTTATGGGAACAGAAGTTTTCTACCTAACAGAAGAATCATTCTGCTTACAAAACACCTATTAATTGAATTAACCAATTAACTAATTAACCGATTTTGGAGAACAACCTGACATCGTCGAAGATATGTCAGCGTTAATTGGAAGTTCGCTTTTACAAAAAAAGAGAGACTGAGCATTACACTCAGCCTCCCATTGAAGTTTCGGGAAACCTGATACCCGGCTTTTATTGAATAATCAGGTCGTACGACATACGGGCCTGGATGCCGTAGATCTTGTCCAGGTTCCTGATTTGTTTGAATGCGTTGTATTGTTCGCCAAGCTGTGATTTTAACAGACTTGTCTGAATGTCTTTAGTGAAGTTTTTCAGGAACTTGGTGGCAAAATCTTCCTTTTCGGGATATTCACTTATGTTATACGTTGATAGTTTTGCTTTAGCCACAGCCATTTTAACAGCATCATTCAACCCGCCGATCTTATCAACCAATCCTATTTTAAGTGCATCTTCGCCTGTCCACACACGACCTTCGGCAATGGCTTTAATTTGGTCGGGTTTCATTTTACGGCCTTCGGCACATCGTTTTACAAAAAGTTCATAGCCGCGGTTCACATAGTTTTGCATCAGACTGCGTTCATCGGGAGTAAAGCGGCGTGTAAACGAGATAGCGTCGCTCATCCGGTTGGTTTTTACACCATCATAGGAGATACCAAGTTTTTCGTTCAACCCGCTAAAATTGGGGATAACACCGAAAATTCCGATCGAACCAGTAATGGTATTGGGTTGTGCCACAATTTTATCGGCCATACAAGCTATGTAGTAGCCACCTGAAGCGGCATAATCGCCCATGGATACAATCACCGGCTTTTTAGCCTTAAGCATTGTCAACGCATGGCATATCTGCTCGGAGGCAAAAGCACTACCACCCGGAGAGCTGATACGGAACACCACTGCCTTTACCTGATCGTCTTTGGCAACATCGTTGATAGTTTTCACCATGGTTTTGGCAACAATGCCTTCCCCTTCATTATCAGTAATCTCGCCAACGGCATAAATAATGGCTACTTTGTTTTTATCAAACTTAGCGGTATCTGCCACTTTCATCATGGAAGAGTGTTTCACAAAAACAAGCTTATCGTCTTTTTTCAGATCTTTTGCACTCATTTTCAGAATACTATCCACCTGATCGATATACACCAGCGAATCGACCAATGCATATTGCTTTGCCTTTTCAGTAGGCTGGAACATCATCATCTCATCGGCATACATGTTCAGCTTTTCAAATGGAATCTTACGGGATACGGCAATTTCCTTCAGGATCGTATTCCAGATGGAATTCATGAATACCGTAACCTGCAAGCGGTTGGCATCACTCATTTTAGTATTGACCAATGGTTCAACAGCCGATTTAAACGTCCCTACTTTCACGATCTGCATTTCTATGCCCAGTTTATCCAGCGTCTTTTTAAAGAACATCGTTTGTGCTGACAATCCTTTTAGCTCGAGCATTCCTTGCGGATTGAGCAGGATCTTGTCGGCTACCGAAACCAGGTAATACATCCGTTGTGAATAATTATCTGCATAAGCCACAATGAACTTACCCGACTTTTTAAAGTCGATCAATGCATTGCGTATTTCTTTTATAGAGGCAATACCACCTGATAACGAACCGCCTTTGAGGTAAATGCCGACAATATTGTCATCCTTCTTTGCTTTGCTTATATTGGACAACACATCGTCAAGTCCGATTGAATTGTCGGAAGGCTTTCCCATGGCTGAAGCAAAAGCTCCGGTAAAAGGATCATCCTGCGAACGGTCGATCAAGGTACCTTCCAGATTTAGTTCATACACAGAATTTGGTTTTAACACGGTGGCCGAGTCACTGGCTCCGGCAATAGCACCAACAATGGCAAAGGAAATAAGCACAAAGAGAATCGAGGTAATGATGATTCCCACAATGGTGGCCAGGGTGAATTTTAAAAACTGCTTCATAAACGGGTGGTTTATTGGTTATAAATTAAATTAATTTTAAGTTACAAAGGAAAACATTCTTTTTCAATTCACAAAACAATCTGATATAAACCTTTTGTTGTACGAAGTACACAAAAGTGTTTTCGTGGTTTATCAGTTAAACACTCGAAATACTTCGTACACTTTTTGGTCTGAGCACTTTGAAGTTTGGGTAAAAAAAAGGAAGCAGAAATCTGCTTCCTTTATAACTCCTCCGGGAGTGAATTGTTTATTTAATTTCAATCATACGTGTTGGTTTTGGCTTTGCATCTTCCTTTTTAGGAATGCTGACACGTAATATCCCGTTTTCATAATTTGCATCAATATGTTCACTATCGGCAGTATGAGGCAATGTAAACGACCGGGTGAATGACTGATAGCTAAATTCACGTTTACTGTAATGTTCATCTTCATTCGTTGTATTCTCCAACTGCTTTTCTGATGAAATAGTCAGTACATCGTGATTCAATTCTAATCTGAAATCCCCTTTATCAAAACCGGGTGCAGCTACTTCAACCTTAAACTCATCGGTATTTTCCTTGATATTGACCGATGGAAGTGTTGTATTCAGCGGTGAATAATTGCGGGTTGACCAATCGAATAAATCGCCTTCAAAAAAACGGTCAACCATTGAAGGCAACTGGTTTGAAAATCTTACGAGTGACATAGTTTTATCCTCCATTTTTAAATTAAACATTTGGGTTGTTTGTTGAACGGTATTATGCAAAGAAAATACCAAAGGATATAAAATGACATTATGTCTCTAAAGATCACCATACTAATGACAATCAGACAGCGATGATTCGATCTGTTTTATTCGACATATTATCACAGGAAACAAACATTTCTAATATTCAACTAAATAGTTATTCTGTTCATCTAAACCCGTTGGATATTTTCTACTGAAAAATTGTCATTTATTTCTTAGAATTCAAAAATAAAGATATAGAATACGTTTAAATCAAAAACTATTTATATATTTGACTAGTTATAAATAAACTTTATACCTTAAACAGCCATGAAATGAATTTAAAAATATTACTCCTGTCGTTGATTACCTCCATGACCCTATTTATACCGTTTCATGCTTATGCTGTAAAGGCGTATCCCTTTCCGATCACGGTGACTCAGCCAGATGGCACGTCTTTAACCATTCAATTGCACGGAGATGAATTTCACCATTATAAAACATCGGATGACGGGATTTTACTGAAAGAAAATACAAAAGGTTTCCTGACCTATGCCATCATCAATACAGCAGGGGAAGTCGTTGAAAGTAATTATGTAGCCCACAATGCTACAAAAAGATCGGTGCCTGAGTTACAGTTTTTGAAGACAGTGAATCAAACCACTATACTTCAGAAGACAATGAGTGCTCCTTCGAGGGTAAAAATGCTAAGCATACAAAGCCAGCCGCAAAAAGCGTTTCCACTGGCAGGCTCTCCAAGATCATTGGTTATACTGGCCAATTTTGCCGATACTGCTTTTGTTGTACCAACACCACAAACTGCCTATACCAATTTATTAAACCAGGTGGGATACAGCGCCAATGGGGGCACGGGATCGGCCCGAGATTATTTTATGGCAAGTTCGTATGGCAAGTTCGCCCCTGATTTTGACGTGTATGGTCCTGTAACTTTACCACATAATATGGCCTATTATGGTGCCAACAATTCGAGCGGGAATGATGTGAATGACGTACGAATGATTGTGGATGCCTGTTATGCAGCTCATAATGCCGGACTGGATTTTACACCATATGACACAGACAACGATGGTATTGTTGATAATGTGTTTGTGTATTATGCCGGTCATAATGAAGCGGAAGGTGGCTCTAAAAATTCAATATGGCCACACCGTTGGGGAGTTTATCCACAGACTAATTATTCAGGACCCTTAGACTCTATCACATTTAACGGGAAACAAATCATGGACTATGCCTGCACGTCTGAATTACGAGGCTCATCAGGTGCCAACATGTGTGGGGTAGGCACTTTTTGCCATGAATTCGGACATGTGCTGGGATTACCCGATTATTATGATACAGCAGTCTCAACAAAGCAGACCCTGGGTAGCTGGAGTATTATGGATTATGGTAATTATTTAAATCTTGGCCGTACGCCACCGGTGTATTCTGTTTACGACAGATTCTTCCTGGGATGGTTAACTCCCGGGCAAATAAGTGCAACTTCATCGCAGGCATTAAACCCCATTTACCAGGGCACCACTCCACCGGCTAATACAACGAACCAGGCATTCCTACTTTCGGCTACCACGCATAACCTGGTTGGAAACAGCCCCTCACCGAATGAGTTTTTTATGCTTGAATACCGTCAAAAAACCGGCTGGGATACATATTTACCGGCAGAGGGTATGTGTATCTGGCATATCGATTACAACCAGACAGCCTGGGATAACAATGAACCAAACAATTACACCGGGACTACCCAGACTGCAGCCAGCCATATGCACGTGTATTTGGTTCCGCCAACAGGAGTAGGGACTACACCTCCAACGACTGCCTTTACAACAGGATTGTTCTTACCCCTTACCTGGACAGGAACAGATATAAACCGTGAACTGACCAATATTACCAAAACTGCGGGTAATATTACGTTTAATTTTATGCCTTCAAGAATGACTAATACAGGAAGTTTTACCGGTTTCAGCACTACACTGGGAACTCCTTCGGCAGCACAGAATATCAGTTTCAGTGCATTTAACATAACAGGAAACCTCAACCTGAGCCTGCAGTATGGCATTCATTATGAAATGAAACTTTCGACAGACGCTTCATGGTCGAAAAGCCTGAGCTTAGCCACGACTGCCGGAAATGTAACCGGAATTGTCCAGATCCGTTATAATCCGACAATAACAGGTACGCAGTCGGACCAACTGAGTATCGCGGGTACCGGGATTACAACAGCAAACTTCAACTTAACAGGTACATCTACCATTGGGCCTAATTCTCCGGTAATATTTGTCGGGAAGATTGATAATGCCGTTCAATTCCAGCCAACCAAAGTGAATATAAGCAACACAAAAAAAATCAACCTTCAGGGAGCGGATCTGACAGGTGATTTAAGCCTTGCCGTGAGTGGTACCAATGCAACCATGTTTGCCGTACTGCCCGGAACAATTACGAAAGTTGCTGCAAACGGAGCAGGTGGATATACATTGAATATTATCTATACGCCAACAACTTTTGGTAATCATACAGCCACACTTACCATTTCGGGCGGAGGAATGAATCCTGTGAAAGTGATTACGCTTTCAGGGTCGGGGAATTAAAAGGCGCCTGTCGGCTACAAGATAAAAGAGGCTGTCTCCGTATAGGAGACAGCCTCTTTTATTTGAATTGTATCATGAAAAGCAACAGATAAAAAGCCCTCTTGCTTTATGACGTTCAATTATGCCAGACTAACGAATACTTCGTTTTCTACTTCATTAAATTTTATTTTTCCTTCACGGGCTAACCAGCCCAGGGCCAGGTTAAGGTCTTTCTCAGCAAGCTTGGTTGCTTTCTTAACGGCCTTTACATTCAGTTCACCATTTTCGATTACCGACCATATTAACCCGGCATTAATCCCAATTTTTTCTAATAACATAATAGTTGGTTTATAAAGTTGTGTTTGTAAACATATCGTCACAAAAGTACAAATAATATGTTATGAAGTATGGAAATAATTGCTTTAAAATTTAGAAGGAAACGGGTAACCTAGTTCGCATACAATTCGTCAATCTGCTTTTTATACTTTTGCATAATTACAGCACGACGAATTTTCAGCGTATTGGTTAGTTCGCCGCTTTCAATGGCAAAGCTTTTTTTGATTAATATAAATCGTTTTATAAGTTCATAATTTGCCATTCCTTTTTGCTGTTCGGCTATCCGGGCTTGAATGAAATCTTTTATAGCCTGCATTTTCAACAATTCATCAATGTTTTCATAGGCTATTTTGCTCTTCTTTGCATATTCCTCAAGCGCAGCAATCGAAGGGGCAATAATGGCTGTCACAAAATTACGTTCGTCACAAATGACTGCAGCCTGCTCGATATATTTATCCATAGTCAGCCTTGTTTCTATTTCCTGAGGGGCAATATATTTTCCGTTTGATGTTTTAAACATATCTTTTATTCGCTCTGTCATTACAATGGTGTTATCATTTATCATACCGGCATCGCCTGTTTTAAACCAACCATCTTCGGTAAAGGCTACAGCATTGGCTGCCGGATTGTTGTAATAGCCCGGAAAGATTGTTTTCCCTTTGAGCATAATTTCATTGTCTTCTCCTAACTTCACTTCTACATCCGGCATAATGGTACCGACAGTTCCTATTTCATACCCTTTGTCTTCGAAACAGGATACAGTAGCTGTGCTTTCGGTCAGCCCATATCCATAAACAAGGGGAACGCCAATACTTTTGAAAAACAGGGTTATTTCATCCGACAGCCTGGCACCGGCAACCGGTAGCATAATCGCATTTTCTATTGCTAATGTATGCTTTACTTTCGAGAAGATTAATCTGTCAGCAATAAGATACTGCACTTTGAGCAAAGGATATGGTTTTTTCCCGACACGTAAATAATCGATATTATATTTTTTACCTACAGCCATTGCCCAGGTAACAATACCCAGCATGAATGGAGAAAATTTGGATAAGTTTTCCTGAACACCGGCATATACTTTTTCCCAGAATCGCGGCACAGCACACATCAGTGTAGGGTGAACATCTCTTATGGTTTGTTGAATTTCAGTCGGTCGTTGATTAATATAAATGGTTGCCCCTTTAAAAATGCAGTAATAACACCAGGTACGTTCAAAAACATGCGAAAGGGGAAGAAATGCTATTGAAGTATCTTTATCAGTAATACTTGTAAGTCTTATAGAATGAATGCGCATGGCTTCATTGAAACAGGAATGAGGCATCATCACTCCTTTAGGATTTCCGGTAGTACCGGAGGTATATAATATACAGGCTAAATCACTTTCAGTGGATTCATTTTGCCGGTGTTCCACTTCAAAGTGCTTTGTTGACTTTTCACCCAACAACAGGAAATCAGCATAGTACATGGTATGGGTTGAATCAGCAAAAACAACATTCTTATCAAAGACGATAATCTCTTTTAAGAAGCTGGAATTATGCTGTACTTCCAATGCAACATTATACTGTTGTTGATCGCCTACAAATATAATTTCAATTTCCGCATCATTTACAATAAATTCGACCTGTGCAGCTGAAGATGTTGCATATAACGGTACCATGATTGCCCGGTTGGCATATAAAGCAAAATCAATAATCAGGTTTTCAGCTTTATTTTGTGAGAATTGTGCTACCCGCTGATGTTCAACAACACCCAATTCAACAAAAGCTTTTGCGATGGATAAAACCTGTTCCGAATAAGAGGTCCATGTAATTTCACTCCATTGGTCAGTAAGTTCTTCACGATGATACATCGCTACCCTATCACCATATTTCTTTGCCTGTGCAAATATCAATTGCGAAAAATGCAGGTTTTCCATCGTGTTGTTTTTAGTGGGTTAATAATTAAATGCCTGGTACAAAGATATAAATAATACATACAAAAAATGCACAAATAATATATAAATGTGCAGCTTTATTTACTTAATGATTAATATACAATTAATTAAACATCAATCTCCGGTAAATGGTTTTCCTGGGGTATATTAATTTCAGAGGATTCCTCCTGATTAATAATTTCGGTAGGTTCCTGTACGATGTCATTCAGAAAAACAGGGTTCGAAAGTATCTGTTGATAGGCTATTTGACAAACCAACTGTTGCGACTCCTTCTTGCTGGCACCTGATGCTTCGGAAATAATTTTACCATGAATAACGAGCCTGGTCTGAAATACGTGTTTATTTGATTTGCTTAATACATCATCCACCAAAACAAATTCAGGTTCAAGCCTGTTCTTCTGACACCATTCAATCAGTTTTGATTTAAAATTCACTTCGTTCTCAGCAATTTTATCTAAGTTAAGAAAGGTACGTATCAAGCGTTGTTCGACAAATAACTTGCATTTTTTATACCCATAATCAAGGTAAATGGCACCCATAAGGGCTTCAAGGGCATTGCCGTATATATTGTTATTGGTATGGGCATTCACATATTTAGTAACCTTGACCAGTTTATCCAGGCCAATCTCCAGT
>Ga0302173_10001393_pt1 | contig 12158 bp, 8 predicted proteins | sample I_Fen_N3_1_FD_198785 | JGI IMG/M metagenome (GOLD analysis project Ga0302173, IMG submission 198785) | Peat permafrost microbial communities from Stordalen Mire near Abisko, Sweden - I_Fen_N3_1 | ecosystem: Environmental > Terrestrial > Soil > Wetlands > Permafrost | place: Sweden: Abisko... | reverse complement strand
TACTGGATGACGACCATTTTTTATTTCAATAATACCTTTTTCATTGATTTTAGGTTTAATATAATTATTTCGTTCAGCAACCAACGCTAATGAAGCATATACATCAACTTTTGCTATGGCTTTGGCTGTGTTTTGTATTCGTAAGACTTCACTTGCGATTTTATCTCTTACCTCTACGAAGATATTATATTCCAAGGAAAAAAGCTTGTCCTCTGCTCCTACGATAATATCTTCTAGATTTTTCAATTCATCCGTTGTATATCTTTCGGCGTTACTAAGTGTTTGTTTTCTAATATATTCTACTGGTACTAAGCCTTTATATGAATTTGTAACTTCCAAATAGTAACCAAATACCTTATTAAATTTAATTTTAAGTCCCTTAATTCCTGTTTTTTCTTTTTCTCTTGATTCAAGTTGCGCCAACCATGTTTTGCCTTCTGTCTTTGCTTTTCTTAATCGATCAGCCTCTTCATGAAAGCCATCTTTGATGATACCGCCTTCCCTAATTAAAATCGAAGGTTCGTCAACAATCGCTTCATCAATCAGCTTGTACAAATCTTTCAAATCATCGAGTTGTTCAAATGTAGATTCAATTAATTCACTTTTAAATGACTTCAAAAGACCTTTAATATATGGCAGCATTTCCAGTGAACTTTTAAATGCAATTAAATCTCTTGGATTCGCTGATTTGCAGCTAATCTTACTCATTAGGCGCTCTAAATCATAAATTGGATTTAAATACTCTCGTATTTCTTCTCTTGTGATAACTTCATTGTTAAATTCTTCAATTACGGTTTGTCTTTTAAGAATCTCTTCTTTTTCAATCAATGGTTGTTCAATCATACTTCGTAATTTTCTGGCGCCCATAGCAGTTTTCGTTTTATCAAGTACCCATAGAAGGGAGCCCTTTTTTTGCTTTTCACGCATTGTTTCAACTAATTCAAGATTTCTTCTTGAAGAACTATCTATCAGCATATATTTGCCTGTAGTATAAGGTAGCAAGGACGTCAAATGTGATAATGAATTCTTTTGCGTTTGGTATAGGTACTGTAAAAGCGCACCTGCCGCAATCACGCCTGTTGTATAGTCTTTAAGACCAAGTCCATCAAGACTTGTAATATGAAAATGCGCTTTTAACTTGTTAAGACACATTTCATCGTCAAAATACCAAGAATCCAGTGATGACATTGATATTCCTAGCTTTTCATTAACTTGCTCAAGATTAATTCCACTCATATTAAAATACTCATTACAAATTATTTCCGAAGGAACAAATTTATTAATTTCATCTATAAGCGAACTTCCAGATTCAACTTCAGTAACAAAATAATCACCTGTTGAAAAATCTGCAATTGAAAGGCCAATAATATCACCCAAATACACAATACTCATAAGATAATTGTTTTTACCTGAATCAAGTGCTTGCATATTAAGATTCGTACCAGGCGTAACTACCCTTACGACTTCTCTCTTTACTAGACCTTTGGCTTGTTTTGGATCTTCTACCTGTTCACATATTGCAACCTTATAGCCCTTACTGACTAATTTGTTCAAATATCCATCTATGGCATGATAAGGGATCCCGCACATCGGTGCGCGTTCTTCCTGACCGCAATCTTTTCCAGTTAATGTGATTTCAAGTTCTTTTGATGCAATAATTGCATCCTCAAAAAACATCTCATAGAAATCACCTAACCTGTAAAATAGTATACAATCCTTATATTCTTCTTTTGTCTCGATATATTTCTGCATCATTGGTGTGAATTGTGCCACAATTTTGTCCTCTCAATCTAAAATAACTTTGTTTGTTTTATGTTCACAAACAAAGTTATTATATCATTTTATAATTGTAAAGAAAAGTAAAAAAGCCATTTTTACTTATTATATATCAACATAAATCAACAAATCACTTCATTGTTTACTTTTTATAAGGTTTTATGGTAGCAGCTCTTTCTAATGCTGCATCAATTGTAGGACAAAAGTTTTCAAGTCCGACTTCCACATCGAATTTCGATTTTTGTAACATCGCCATAGGATGTTCGTTTACATGCGCCAATATTAATACAATATGATGTTTTTGGCAAATTCTAAGAACATTCCAAAGGCTATGAAGCGCACTTACATCCATTGCTGGCACACTTCTCATACGTAGGATTACGACATCTTTTGAAACATCAGAAACAATTTCCATAAATTTATCTGCTGCGCCAAAAAACATTGGGCCATTTATTTCATATACCAGCGTATTCTTTGGTACCTTTTTCAGTGAAATACTATCTGAATCATTACTATCTTCTTCATCTTCATCTATATATTTCCAGCCCTCAACATTTGTAACTTCTGCCATTCTTTTCATAAATAATAGGGCAGCAAGCACCATTCCAGCTTCTATTGCAATTACAAGGTCAAAGAAAACAGTCATTAAAAATGTTGTAAAGAATACAATCAAATCACTTTTGGGGGATTTCTTGATAAGATTGATACATTCTCTCCATCCACTCATGTTATAAGCAACCACAATCAATATAGAAGCCAAAGCAGGCATTGGAATCAAGGCTGCAAGTGGCATACATAGCAATAAAATCAGTAATAAGGTAAGTGCATGAACCATTCCTGCGATTGGCGTACGTCCACCATTTTTTACATTTGCTGCAGTTCTTGCAATTGCACCTGTCGCTGGAATACCACCAAATAATCCAGAAAATATATTTCCTAATCCTTGCGCAACCAATTCTATATTAGAACGATGCTTGCTTCCAATCATACCATCCGAAACCACACAAGATAAGAGTGATTCAATGCTTGCCAATATTGCAATTGTAAATGCAGGTGCAATTAATTTGCTGATCATTTGAAAATTCGTTTTGGGAAAAGCAAATGTAGGAAATTGTGCAGAAAGTGTTCCATACATACTTCCGATTGTATTTACATTCAGCGCAGCAAATTTCACAATTAATGTAGTAGCAATAATTGCAATCAATGAGCCAGGTATTGTTTTATTAACTTTTGGCCATAAAATCATAATTGCAAGTGCTAAGATACCAATCAAAAGTGTAGTCATATTGAAACTTGAAATATGTGCTGAGTATGCACTGATTTTTCCAACAAACTCTGCAGGCATGGCTCCCATGTCGATACCCATAAAATCTTTTATTTGACCCGTAAAGATTCCAACTGCAATTCCAGCCGTAAAGCCTGTGGTAATCGTATATGGAATATATTTAATCAAACTTCCAAGGCGAAACAATCCAAGTAAAACCATCATGATACCAGCCATGATAGTTGCAATAATCAATCCGTCTATTCCAAATTCTGCAACAATTCCATAAATAATGATAACAAAAGCAGCCGTAGGACCGCCTATTTGAACACGACTTCCTCCAAAAAACGAGATAATGAAACCCGCAATAATAGCAGTATATAATCCTCTTTCTGGATTCACGCCTGATGCAATTGCAAGTGCAATCGATAATGGTAATGCAATAATTGCAACTATAATACCAGCAATCACATCTTTCACAAATTGTTCCTTAGTGTAATTTTTCATAACAGAAAATAATTTCGGTTTTAACTTTTCCATACAACTTCTTTCTAATTTTATAACGATTTTTTTCTTGATATTTATTCAAGAAAAATTTATTTTATATACTTTCCACAATCCCAATTAGTAAATCATCCCGACATATTCTTCCCCATAGTTATTATATGTAATTAATTCAATATATATTTTTCACAACTTATTATAATCAAATTAACCCCAATATATTTTTTCACTACTTATTATGATCAAATCAACCCCAATACATTTTTTCCACTACTTATTATGATCAATCAACTCCAATACATTTTTTCCACTACTTATTATGATCAAATCAACCCCAATACATTTTTTCCACTACTTAATGAGTAAATCAACCGCACCCCTCATATTTTGCGTTAGTTATACACGTGTAGATCGTGAATATGAATTTATAAGCATTGGTTTTGCGCAGACCGGCTGAAAGCAGCGCATGCTGCTTGAAGGAAAGGCAAGCAAAACCAATCCTTATAAATCCCTATCCACTCAACACCTATAACTCATCGCACAATATCCCTATATAGTAAAATCCCTTGGACTGATCCAACTTAACATCTACGATCTTACCAATAAGTGTCTTGTCCCCTGGGAAATGTACCAGAATATTATTTTCCATACGCCCTGTCATAAGGCTTGGATTATGTTCATTTACATCTTCTACAAGGGCTTTTACAATTTTACCAACATCTTTACCCGCTGTTTTAGAAGAAATACTTTTCACTTCTTTTAGTAATCGGTTAAAGCGTTCATTAATTACATCCGCTGGAACTTGATTTTCCATTGATGCAGCTGGTGTTCCAGTTCTTTTTGAATATATATAGGTAAATGCACTATCATATTTTACTTTCCTAACGACATCTAACGTTTCAAGGAAGTCCTCTTCTGATTCTCCTGGAAATCCCACTATAATATCTGTTGTAATAGAAATATCTGGCATTGCAGCCTTAATTTTATCAACTAAAGCAAGATAATGCTCTTTATCATATATACGATTCATTCTTTTAAGAATTGCACTGCTTCCAGATTGAATCGGCAAATGCATATGGCGACATATTTTTTTGGAATTTTTCATTACCTCAATAAGTTCATCTGATAAATCTTTGGGATGAGGCGTCATAAATCGAATTCTCTCTAATCCCTCTATTTTCTCTATTTCTATTAGAAGTTGTGCAAATGTTGTTTTATCTGCTAACATTTTTCCATATGAATTAACATTCTGTCCAAGTAGCATAACTTCTACCACACCATCTTTTACAAGCTTTTCAATTTCTATAACAATATCTTTGGGATTACGACTTCTTTCTCTTCCTCTTACATAAGGAACAATACAATAGCTGCAAAAATTATTGCATCCAAACATTATATTCACGCCTGATTTGAATGTATATTTTCTCTCTACAGGAAGATCTTCAACTATTTTGTCCGTATCCTTCCAAATATCAATAATCATACTTTTTGAATCCAGTTTGTCACTCATCAATTCCGCTAATTTAAAAATATTATGAGTTCCAAATATAATATCTACATATCTATAACTTTTTTTGATTTTTTCTACGGCTTCGACCTCTTGCATCATGCATCCACATAATGCAATCATCATATGTGGGTTATTTTTTTTAAAACTGCTCAGGCGTCCCAGTCTTCCATACAAACGATTATTTGCATTTTCCCTAACTGTACATGTATTAAATATTGTAAAATCAGCTTCTTCTGATTCTGTTTGCTCATATCCAATTTCTTCAAGGATTCCAAGAAGTTTTTCAGAGTCTCTTGTATTCATTTGACATCCAAAGGTAGTTACATTCGCCTTTAGTGGACGTCCTAATTTTTCACTCAGTTGTTTTACATATTGCTGACATTTTTTAATAAAATAATATTGTCTGGCTGGCTCAATATTAGGAGTCTGCATATTTAAGTCCATATTTTCGATTGATTTTTCTATATCAATATTCATAAATCACTAGATTCCTTTCACCTATTTTTACATAACTTAAATATTATATATTCAAATTGATTAAAAAGTCAAATGCTTTGTCTTAAAAAGTAGCTCCATAAATGTCCAAGGAAAAGAAATACAGCTAGTTATTTTTTAGATAACAAGCTGCATTTCTTATAATTTCATCCTTAATTTCTAAGAAACTTTTCTTCGAATTTATTTGGGTTCACAGGCTTTCCATAGAAGTATCCTTGAATACAATCTGGTTTTAAAGATTTTACTATTTCCAATTCTTTTTTTGTTTCAACACCTTCATAACATACTTTAAGATTTAGGCTATGGGCCATGTCCGTTATATGTTTTACAATCCTGTAGTCATATTCGCTGTGCTGAATGTTTTTAATAAATAATCTGTCTATCTTTACCATTCCAAACATCATATCTTTCATATATCTAAAATTTGAATAACCAGTTCCAAAATCATCAATTGCAAGTTTTATCTTTTTATCCATAAAGGATCTAAGTACATTTTTCGTTGCCTGACTAGACTCTAATTCGCCACTCTCTGTCACTTCAAAAACGATATTCTCATGTGGAATTTCAATCGAATCAATACACTCTAAGACATCTTTTACAACATCACTTTTCAGTATTTGTACAAAAGATAAATTAATATTCATCTTAAAATCATTAAGATAATTTTTCCATTCCTTACACTGCATTGTAGCAGTTTTCATTATCCATCTTCCAAGTGGAATAATAAGCGCACTTTCTTCAAGCAAGGGTATGAATTCTGTTGGTGACATAAATCCATAAGATGTACTCGTCCATCTAACCAAAGCTTCTGCGCCATAAATGGATTCCTCAACAACATCAATAATTGGTTGATAATAAAGTTCAAAACCTTCAAAATCATTTTCAATTGATTTTCTCAAAGATTCTTGGAGATCAATCTTTCTAATATATTTCATGTATGAATCTTCACTATATTCAAAATATGTATTTTTTCCATTGATTTTTGAATTATGAAGTGCAAATCTTACACTTTTCATTATTTTATCATAGTCATCCGTCTGGGAATCAAAGAATACTGCACCTGCAGATATTGTATAAAATGTCTGATATCCAGTTCTTTCTATCGATCGATCAACTTCACGTCTTATTTTTTTGTATAATTCCTTCACTTTATTACGTTCTGATATATTAAAACTTTTGCAAAATATTATAAACTCATCGCCATCTAGTCTAAAGATTTCATGGTTGGAATGGATACATTTTTTGATACAAGATGAAACATTCGACAATATTGTATCTCCAAAATCGAGTCCATATTTTTCGTTAATCTCTTTGAAATTATCTATTCCAATTGCCAATACATATCCTCTAAAATCACATTTCTTACATGATTCCAAATATTGGGATTTTAAAATGTTTTCTCGATACAAACTTGTAATATTATCAATCTTACTCTGCTTTCCTAGTTCACCAATTCTACCAACTAAATATTGAGGTTTCCCATTATCATCTGAAACAACATGTCCTCTGCAATTAATCCAAATCGGATTCCCCTTTTTATCTAACCATCGGCATTCCAAATTTTGTTCTCGCTGTCTTTGTTCCTTTATTGCATCTAAATCTTTTTTTAGCATCTCATAATCGTCTGAATAAATTACTTTTTTCAACACACTAGTGGCATTAAAAAAATGTGACTCATCTAAAGCGAATACATCCAAAGCTGACTTTGATAATGCATAGTGATCATTATCAAAATCTAAAATAAACATATAATCGTCTGTACATTCCCCAAGTACTGAAAGAGCATATTCGAACTGCGCAAAATCCACTAGCATTTTGTTTTTCATCTAATAAGCCTCCATCCCGTATATATCAACAGGATACATCAAGTTATTTTATCTTTTTTATAAGAATTTATTTTGCATTTTCCTGTAAAGCATATTCGTATTATATATAATTACATAAGTACATAAGTACATTTATATAGTTATTATTTCCTAGTCTTTATAGAAGCACAATACATTCTACCTATTATGGTCTTACTTGACCACTGCCATAGATGATATACTTGTTTGTCGTAAGTTCCTTAAGTCCCATTGGTCCTCTGGCATGAAGCTTTTGCGTACTAATTCCAATCTCAGCGCCAAAGCCAAACTCAAATCCATCTGTAAATCTTGTTGAAGCATTTACGTAGACTGCTGCTGCATCAATTTCGTCAAGAAACTTCTGCGAATTATCATAATCCTTCGTAATGATAGATTCTGAATGCTTTGTATTATATTTATTAATGTGAGCAATTGCTTCATCAATATTATTAACTATTTTGACAGAAATAATATAATCTAAATATTCCTTACCCCAGTCTTCTTCTGTAGCTAGAATCACTCTTGAATCTATCGCTTTTGATAGTTCGTCGCCTCGAACTTCAACATTTTTTTCACTTAATTTATCAATCACCTTCGGAATAAATTCGTTCGCAATTGCTTTGTTAATCACCAATGATTCACATGCGTTACAAACACCAATTCGTTGTGTCTTGGCATTATATATAATATTAAGAGCCATATCAAAATCCGCTGATTCATCAACATATACGTGACAATTACCAGTTCCTGTTTCAATTACTGGAATTGTGCTGTTTTCAACTACCGTTTTAATAAGCCCTGCCCCACCACGAGGGATAATCACATCAATATATTTGTTCATATGCATCAGTTCTTTTACAACTTCATGACTTGTATCTGTGATAAGCTGAATGGAATTCGTATCAGCACCTACACTTGCAAGTGCATCTGTAATTACTTTTACGATAGCAATATTGGAATTAATCGCATCACTACCTCCTCTGAGTATTACAGCATTCCCTGTTTTAAAGCATAAACCAAATGCATCGGCTGTAACATTAGGACGGGATTCATATATAATGGCAATCACGCCAAGGGGAACTCTTTTACTACCAATAACTAACCCATTCGGACGTTTTTTCATGGAAATGACTTCTCCAATTGGATCTTCTAATTCCACCAATTGAAATAGTCCCTCAGCCATACCCTTTAATCTAGAGTCTGTAAGTGTTAATCGATCAACTAAAGCTGGCTTCATACCATTTTTCTTGGCATTTTCAATATCTACATAATTCGCTTCTGTTATGTAATTTTTGTTTTGTAGTATTGCATTTGCTACTGCTTTTAAAGCATTGTTCTTTTCAATTGTACCAAGTTTTCCTAAAAATGTGGATGCTGCTTTTGCTTTTTCTCCAATTATTATAAGTGTGTCCATACGATTATTCCTTTCCGTACTAGATTAAATTTCGTTATATCATATATGCGACGGATTTCTTATCACTAGGTCTTGTGTGATTATAATATCCACTTTCATATCCAATTCATCTGTTGCAATAAGATCAAAGATCTGAAAATTATATGCAAGTGCCAACTTTATATGTGAATTCGGCAATGCAAGGTATTTATCGTAAAATCCACCACCATATCCAACTCTATGAAATTTCCTATCAAATGCCAAACCCGGCATAATCAAAAGTCCATCTCGTGAGTCATCAGCCAAATTAGAGGTTGGCTCCAAAATTCCATATGCACCTGGTGCTAAATCATCTTCAAAAGAGTTGATTTGATAAAAACGAATAATGTCATCCTGTACCTTAGGTACATATACATTTTTACCAGCTTTAAGACTATCTTTGATAATACCAGTCGTAATAACCTCTTGATTATAGTTAACATAAATATATATACTTTGTGCTTTTTTGTATTCCTCTTGTTTCATAAACAAATTCCCAATCAGCGTACTCTTATTGATCACTTCCAAAGGATCCATTAAGTTTTTCATATATTTTATATGTTTCCTAATTTCCTTTTTTGTCTGTATTGTCATCTTCAGTGATTTTCCTCTGCTCATGTCTTTCTTTCACATCAATCATTGTGCCATCTGGATTCTGTATTTTAATTGTATCTAATGTTCCTCTTAAATTTTCACGAAAGGCAGTTATATAATCGGCTCTTAACTTCTTTTGTTCTTTCGCCTCTATATCTGTCAAACCTTGTTTTTTCGCTTTGCCATATAATTCATTTATTCTATCAATATCTTTTTGTGTAAACATTGTCTTTTCCTTTCTAACTTCTGCTAGCTTGAGAAAATCAACAAATTATCTTCTTCTGTGATTAAACATCCAACAAACTTTGCTTTTTCTCTAAAAATAACTTTGTGTATCTCTGGATATTTGTATGCTACTATATTATAGCTTTCTTTTCTAAAAGCGCTCTTTTTCACATGTTGCTCAACAACAATAATATCATTTTTTATAAATTTGATTATATATTCGCTACCTAATTTCCACTCGACTTTTTGTGTGTTCAAATTAATCAATTCCGAGCTTTCCTTCTTTTCCGATAACAGATATGGAGAATCATTTATAATATATGTATGCCATAAGTCTGCAGTTCTAACTAAATTATTATTCACTCTAATCTTTGTTACCTTCGTATTATAATCATAAATCACAACTTCCTCTTTATGATTTTTAATATCCACGCGGGAAAATACAATATTTCCCTCTCTAAACTTCATATATGGAAATGTGCGATTAATCGAACCTTGATCAAGCTTTTCAATGAAAACCTGCTCTTTTTTTAATACAAGATCTGAGATGAATTGTTTGACATTTATGGTGCCAATAATTTCTTTTGGCAGTTCTTCTGCTTGTACGATATCATACAATCCTTCTTCTAAAATAGAATATCCAACTTTAATTGCACATATATTACCATCAATCGGAAGAACCTTATCAATACCATACTTCCTTATTGTCTCATCGCAAATCTCAATCGTGCTTTCATCTTCAACACAATATAGATAATTTTCGATACTTAGAATCCCATTATATGTACTCAGATAATTATTCTCAATTATATCTATGGGTAATGGTTTATGTGTCTGTTGTTGGCTTTCTTTTTGTACAAAAATATAGTTTTCATCTAGTATAAATAGTTTCACTGTTTTAATTGTTTCTAATTTAACTAAATTTTCTTTAAACGTAAATACTATCTTTTCACTGCCATCAGATATTCCATACTGAATTAAAGAAATACTAATATCCTCTTCATCCACTCTAGAAGCGGTTGCGAAAAATATATAATCTTTATTCCCTTGAGAATTATATATGCTAGCAACATTATACTTCTTCATATCAGGCAGAATCTCTTGCCTTGTATTATTAACGACATCAACAATATAAAGTTTTTTACCTGTAAAACTATTCAACTGATAGTTATCATCTATTTCTTGTAATATTAAATCTTCTTCAATTGGTATACATTTCCCATTTTCGAATTTACTAATCAATCTAATATTCACGCTAACTCCCATCTGCTATGCGAATGTAATTCGCATTATCTAGCAAGCATCAAACCAGTTTACACTCACGAAATCATATCTATCAAATCAAAATTGTCACATTGATTTGCCAAAAAAAGTGTTCCAATATTCTCACCGTTCAGTATTTTTCTAATATTGTCTAAATCATCACCATTCGTAATAATCATATCTGCACCAGAATGGGTTGCGATCTTAGCCGCTACTATCTTTGCTTCCATTCCTCCGGTACCCACATCACTACCCGATGTTTTTTTACCCATTGCTGTTAGACTGCTATCAATAATGGATACTTCTTCAATGAATTTTGCATCTTTATTTGTATTGGGATCATCTGTAAATAATCCATCAATATCAGATAATAGGATTAACAAATCAGCTCCAATAATTGAAGAAACAATTGCAGATAATCTATCATTATCTCCAAACGATTGCACTTGTTCAATCTCATATGTAGAAACCGTATCATTTTCATTCACAATTGGAATCACTCCCAAATGCAATAATTCGTTAAATGTATTCTCTGCATTAATACGGCTAACATCATTTAATATTGTATTCTTCGTTATTAAAACCTGTGCAGCAACTGTACTATATTCTGCAAAGATTTTTTGATATACCATCATCAATTTTGCTTGTCCAACTGCTGCACAAGCTTGTTTTAATGGTAACTTTTCTGGATGGTTTTCTAATCCAAGAGTTGCTCTTCCAACTGCAATCGCACCAGAAGATACCAATACAACTTCTTTACCTGAATTCTTTATGTCGCAAAGTACTCTAACTAATTTTTCTATTTTGTAAAGATTTAATTTGCCTGATCCTTCGTGCATCAATGATGAAGAACCGATCTTAATTACGATTCTTTTTTTATTTTTAATCAAATCTCTGTATTTACTCATATTCAAAACATGCTCCTAAAATATATTTTGTGAAAATATCTATATAAATTTTATTTTACACCAAAACTTTAAAATAGTCACTTATTTTATATATTTTTGCACTATATTCTCAGCAGTTTTAATACCGTCAATTGCAGCAGATGTAATTCCGCCTGCATATCCAGCACCTTCACCGCAAGGAAATAGACCCTTCACACTGCTTTCGCCAAAGTCATCTCTAATAATTCTGACTGGACTTGATGTTCTGCTTTCAACACCCGAAAACACTGCATCCTCCATATTATATCCTTTGATTAAATGATTGAAGTTCTCCAAACCTTCAATTATTGTTTGAGAAATATAT
>Ga0302173_10001392_pt1 | contig 12160 bp, 6 predicted proteins | sample I_Fen_N3_1_FD_198785 | JGI IMG/M metagenome (GOLD analysis project Ga0302173, IMG submission 198785) | Peat permafrost microbial communities from Stordalen Mire near Abisko, Sweden - I_Fen_N3_1 | ecosystem: Environmental > Terrestrial > Soil > Wetlands > Permafrost | place: Sweden: Abisko... | reverse complement strand
TCGGAGACCTCTTCAATCAGGTTTTAAGCAACAAATCCAAATTCTTTTTTTGCTTTTGAAACATCTAGACATCGTTTTGGTTGCCCATCTGGTTTTGGAGTATCCCATATAACTTTACCTTCAAAATATCAATTATTAAATTTATAAGATCTTTAATAGATATTTCGAATCTAGATCTTATATGGCATTTTCAACACTTTTAACACAATTTTTCCATTCTCGTAAATCGCATTCTTTAATTCTCGGAATTATTAAAATTTTCATCAATAACTCCACGATTTTTTTAAATTATTAGTTACAAAAGTACCTGAAATGTACGCCCCCTTCCCCCATAAAGTATTTAATTTAACATTTTTGCATTAATGATCTCTTTTTATCAACATAATCAGATCATGTATCCTATGATAGATTCCTTTAAGATTGTCAGTTATTAAATTAATCATATAGTCTGTTGAATGTTGTATATTAGGAGATCATGTTTTTTTAAATATTCCTAAGTATCAAATTAATCCAGTCTATTCTACTTTAAATCTCATTTCACATCACTTTCATTATTAATTCTTTAGTGGATTCCATTTCATAATTAATTTGATACAAAAGAATAAAATTATTTTTCTCATTATCCAAAATAAATACTTGATATTTGAATTTTCGATCATGATTTTCTACATATAAATATATTTATACATTGAAAGAGTATTGAATCATCATATTTACTTGTTTTTTGAAGTAAATGAATAATATAACTAGCTGTATCATACATTATATATAATTCTTAGTAGATAAATGATTAAAAAATATATTACACTTCTATCAATGTGAATTTATTATATATGAATGTTATAAATTAAACTTAATTTATAAATTGACATTTGAAACTTCTATAAAAGAAAAATTTATGAAATCATTACTAAAACTATATCATTTTAAATTAATGATAAGAAACAACTTATCTCAAATAATAAAATAAAAAGAAAAGATAAAAATGAAGTATAAGAGAGTAAAAAAAAATTATATAAAAAATAACATTGATCGAACATGAATTCTATAAAAAAAATTTGTAATCTGTTAAAAATAGCAGGATTATAAAGAATAATAATAATGTTATAACATAACAAATTTGTAAAGAATTATAATATTCTCGTTAATAACCACAATGATTGTCAAAAGAAAATAAATAATTTTGAAACTTTGATTTAAAGAAAATAAATAATTTGTTTTCTGAAGATTTTATAGAAAAATCGAAGAGATTTAATATAGACAAAAAAAGATCCTAAACTAATTGCATTTTATTTATCACAATTCCATTCTATAAAAGAAAACGATAAATGAAATGATCAAGGAGGAATCCTCTGGAATGACCCGAATATAAGTATTGAATGGCCAATTGAGGATATTAAAGAAGTTATTTTGTCTGATAAAGATAGACAATTAAAAAAAATTGAAATACACAGAACCTAAATTTCAAAGTTTATTTAACCAAGATTTAACAATGCATATGAGATTAGATAATATAATAAAAGGTGTTTTAATAGGCATCGAACTAGTTATTCAAATAAATAAAAAAATTTTCATGTATAATAATAATTTTGTAAAAAACATTCCATTTTAGTTTGCTGAATAAAATGATTATCAAGACAATTGATTGTAGAGGTAGAAATGATTAGATTTAAATTATATTTTATTAGTACAACTAATCATTTTAAAGGATATTTAGTGGTGATAAATTGAATAATCCCAGAGTTAGTATAGGTATTCCATCGTATAATCATGAAAAATATATTTCTGAAACGATTGAAAGTATTCTAAATCAGACTTTTCAGGATTTTGAGATCATTATTACAGATGATGGATCTTCGGATAATAGTTTAGATGTCATTAAAAGTTTTTCTGATCCTAGGATCAAACTTTTTGTTTTTGATGAAAATCAAGGTGCTTGTAAAGCTGTTAATAATTGTATTAAGAATTCTAGAGGAGAATATTTTGCTTATGTAAGTTCTGATGATGTTTGGGAAAAAGATAAACTCGAGAAGCAAGTTAAATTTTTAGATGAAAATCCACATTTCCCTGCTGTTTTTACTAAAGTTACTATCATTGATGAAGATGGAAAGGAGTTTATAGATAAAAATCATTTTTATTTTTCTGTTTTTGAGCAGGAAAATCGTTCTAGAAGTAGATGGTTGAATCATTTCTTTTACAAGGGAAATTGTATTTGTCATCCTAGTATCTTGATTAGGAAAGATGTTTATAATGAGATAGGGTTTTATAATGAGCTTATGGCTAACCTTCCAGATTTTGATATGTGGGTAAGATTAAGTTTGAAGTATGATTTTCATATTATAGATGAAAAATTAACTAAATTCAGAGTTAGAAAAGATGAAAAAAATGCTAGTGGAGATAAAATATCAACTCATATAAGGGTCAGATTTGAAAGATTACATATTTTAGATCATTATTTGAACATTGATGATGATGAGTTTTTTTTAAAAATTTTTCCGAATGCAGAAAAATTTGGCAAATTGAAACCTCATATGATCCCATATTTTTTAGCAAGAATTGCATTTGAAACTAAATATGATTTTATGCAGTTATGGGCGTTGAATATTTTATTTGATTTCATACAATCTAATGAAATCACTGAAGAACTTAAAAAGAATTATAATTTTTCTTATCCTGACTTCCTCGAGATGTCATCTAAAGGAGATTTCTTTAACAATAAATTACTTCATAAAAACGAATTATTGAAGGAAGAAAAGAATAAAGAACACCAAAAACTTTTAGATTTAGAATCAAAAATTAAAACTTTGTCCAGATCTAAAAAGGGAGATATTTTAAAAAATTTCCAAATCTTATTTTCCAAATACAATTCCAATAAAATAATTCCAAAGAAAGGTAAATTAGCAAGATTAAGCAATATTCCATATTTATTTATCTTAGTTAAGTCTAAAGGAAATTTAAAAAATGCAATGGTTAATCTTAAAGGATATCGAGCTATAAAAAATTTAGGATTATTTGATGAAACCTATTATTTAAATAAATATAAAAATGTTTTAATTTCAGGAATGGATCCGTTAATTCACTATATATATTATGGATATAATGAAAATAAATCTCCAAGTGCCCTTTTTGATGGAAAATACTATGTAAATAATAATAATGATGTTAAAAAATCAGGAATAAATCCTCTTGTTCATTATAGTTTATATGGTATAAATCATGGAGAAAAAATGAATAATATCAAAATAAGTGTTATAGTAACTTCCTATAACCATGAAAAATATATTAAAAAATGTATTGACAGCATTTTGATGCAAAAAGGTGTTGATTTTGAAGTAATTATAGGTGATGATCAGTCAGATGACAATACTCGAGAGATATTAAAAGAATATAAAAAAAATAATCATGAAATAATTAATTTATTACCCTCAAATGAAAATTTAGGCGTTACTAAAAACCTAAAAAGGTGCTTTGAAGTAGCAAATGGAAAATATGTTGCTATTTGTGAAGGAGATGATTATTGGACTGATTCTTATAAACTCCAAAAACAAGTCAAGTTTTTAGAGGAAAGATTAGATTGTGTGATGTGCTTTAATTCTATTTTAGTATATTATGAAAATCATGAAAAGAAAAATCATATTCAACCTAAATTATCTGTAGATACTTTGACCACTCGTGAGCTAATTTTAAATAACTACATAGGGAATTTTTCAAGTTGTATGTATAGGAATAGTATAATAAAAAAACTTCCAGATCATCTTTATGATTTATTTACTGTTGATTGGATGTTTAATATAGCTTGTTCTGAATTTGGAAACATTGGATTTTTGAACGAAAACATGAGTGTATACAGAATTCACGATAATGGACTATGGTCTAGCAAAGAAGCTAAAAAACAAATCTCTGAACTGAAGGTACTTATTGATTTATATAATGAGTATTATTCATTTAAATATGATTTAGAGTTTGAAAAATTCAAAGAAAGGCTTATAAGTTAAATATTAGAAAAATATTCATTTAAATATATTGAGAATATATGGGGATCAAATGAGTAAATATAATATCAGAGGTGTAAAAACCTTTGAATTTACAAAAATAATTGGACTGGAGAACATCCAGTTTGGAAAAAATATTTTAATAGATGATTTTACCTTGATTTACGCAACAGCTCCAATTAAAATTGGGAATTATGTCCATATAGCAACTTTTAGTTCAATTAGTGGTGGTGCTAATTTAATAATAGATGATTTTGTTGCAATCTCACAAGGATGTCGAATATTTACAGGAACTGATGACTTCGTTGATTGGGGCTTTGGTAATTCTACAATTGATGAAAAATACCGAAATACTAAAAGAGAAGAAGTCAAAATTGGAAAATTTTGTATTATAGGTGCGAATAGTGTTGTGTTACCAGGGGTTACAATTGGAGAAGGTTCTACTGTAGGTGCAGGATCTGTTGTTACTAAAGATCTGGAACCGTGGGGTGTTTATATTGGTAATAAACGACTAAAAAATCGGAATAAAGTTAAAGTTTTAAGAAATTATAATAGATTTTTAAAAGAGGAATTAAATAATGAAGAGAATTGAAAATCCTGTTTATGTAACAAAACCTTTATTGCCTGATTTAAAAAGTCTTACCCTTGAATTACAAGACATATTAGATAGTGGTTGGATAACAAATCATGGAAAGAAACATAATTTACTTGAGAAGAAATTGAAAAATGTTTTAAAAGTTTCTAATCTGTCAATTTTTAATAACGGTACAATAGCACTTTTAACTGCATTAAAATCTTTAGATTTACCTCTGGGTAGTGAAATTATAACAACTCCTTTCACATTTGCAGCAACACCACATTGTATTAGTTGGAATGGATTGAAACCTGTTTTTTGCGATATTGAACCTAATACACTTACAATTGATGAAGGAAAAATAGAAAAGTTAATTACAGATAATACCTCAGCTATTCTGCCTGTACATGTTTACGGATTCCCTTGTAATGTTAAAAAAATTGATAAATTAGCCAAAAAACATGATCTTAAGGTTATTTATGATGGAGCACACTCCTTCTCCACAGAAATAGAGGGTAAGGGCATTGGTACCTTTGGAGATATTACAATGTTTAGTTTCCATGCCACTAAACTTTATAATACACTTGAAGGCGGATGTTTAACCTACAATAATATTGATTTGAATGAAAAAATTTATAATTTGAGAAATTTTGGGATTAAAAATGAAGAAGAAGTAGTGGATATTGGAATAAATGGTAAAATGAATGAAATTCAAGCTTCTGTTGGTCTTCTAAATCTTAAATTATTTAGAAAAGAACAAATTAAAAGAATGAAAATAAAAAATTTATACATAAAACATTTGGAAGATATTGAAACATTAAAAATACTTAAAATGCCTGAATTCGCTACTGATTCCTGCCAATATTTCCCAATATTAATAGAAGATAATTATTCCATTACCCGAGATCAAATTTATGAAGAGCTTAAAAAATACAATATTTTTACAAGAAAATATTTCTACCCTATATGTTCAGATTTTGAACCATACAAAAATCTTGAAAGTTCTTCAGTTGACAATTTACCTGTAGCTAATGATTTAAAAAATAAAGTTCTGTGTTTGCCTTATTTTGGCGATTTAGAACATAAAATTATTGTTAAAATATGTAATATCCTTAAAAGTTTTCAGTAACATTCAATATGAGACATTAAAATTTAAAATACATTTTATAATCTTTCAATAATAACCTAAAAATTATACAGAAACAAAATAAGACTACCATAATTGAAAAAATTCTATAAAACCTATAATAAAATATTTTATTTATCAAAATGCATTTAATAACCATTAACTTAAGATAAAAAGTTCAAAACAAAGTTAAGCTAAGATGAATTATGATAAACTGGAAACAAAATAAAAAAAAAATAGGTATTAAAATTCCTTATTTTTACTTGATTTGGAGATCTAAAGGAAATATTAAAAAATTTCGCGTTAATAAAAGAATTTATGACTTATTAAAAGATTCTGAATGGATAGATAAAAAATTTTATTATAAAAATTATCCAAATGTTAAAAAATCAAGAATTGATCCTTTGTTACATTATATTTTATTTGGATATAAAGAGGGAAAGTTTCCTAGTAGCAAGTTTAAAAATATTTATAAAGCTTCAAAAAATTTTGGATGGTTTGATGAAAAATATTATTTAAAAAAATATCCAGATATTAAAAGAACGGGTTTGGATCCTATATTAGATTATATTTTATTTGGATATAATAAAAGTCTTTTTCCCAGTGATAAGTTTGAAAAAATCTATAATATACTAAAAATTTCGAATTTGTTTGATGAAAATTATTATTTAAATAATAATACTGAAATAAAAAAATCTGGTTTGGATCCACTGTTTGATTATATATTCAGTGGATACAAGAAAGGTAAGTTACCAAGTAATAATTTTGATGGTGATTTCTATTTAAACCTATATAAAAATGTTAATAATTTAGGTTTTAATCCATTAGTTCATTATGTTCTTTATGGTAAAAATGAAGGAAAAGTTATTAAATCTTATTCTGAAGACTATAAATTTGTAAAATATTCTGATAATGAAATTAATGATATTCTTCTAGCTTTAAACTCTAAAATAGACATTATAATGTATATTCACAATGATTTTGAAGATACTGAGAAATGTATAACATCTATTTTAGAAAATACGAAAATAAATTATGAATTAACATTAGTCGATGATAATAGTACCGATAGAAGGATAAGTACTTTATTAAATAAATTAAAAAAATTACAAAATGTAAGGTTAATCAAGAATAATGAAAAGTTAGGATTTATAAAGAGTGTTAATCAGGAAATTAAAAATTCTCAATGTGATATATTAATAATTAAAAGTAATTTTATAGTAACATCTCGTTGGTTACAAAAATTGGTAGTTACTGCTTATTCCAATAAAAAAATAGGTACTGTGATTCCTTTATCTAATTCTGCCAAATTCTTATCAAATATTATTCCAAAGACCCAAATAAGAGAATTAACACCTGAAGATATAGCTTATTTAATAGAAAATATATCAGAACATTTAAGACCAAAAATTGAATATCCAGATGAATCCTGTATTTACATCAAAAGAGAATTGATAAATAATGTAGGACTTTATAACGAAGAAAATAATGATTCAGATAAAGATTTATTCCAGAAAATTTCTAGCTATGATTGGAAAAATATAATAGATGATTCAACGTATATTCATCAAAATCTAAACTCATATGATAAAGAACCAAAAATCCCTATCAATATTTCATCTCCTCAAATTGAAAAAATTTTTAAACTAAGAGCTAAAAATTTTGATTTTAGCATTCCTAAAAAAAAAGTATTGTATGTTATACATGAAAATATTCATGGTTTTACTGGGGGGACTGGTCAAACTACTAGAGACATGCTAGAAACAATTGATAAAACATTTGAATGTTATGTTTTAGTTTCATCAGGAAAAGAACTAACATTATGGAAAAGAGAGGATAATCAAACCATTCTAATTAAATCTTGGAATATTAGATCTGAATGGTCATTTTTAGAATTTAATAATAAAGAATTTAAAAATATATACTTTCAAGTATTAATTAACCTTAACATAGATATCGTACACATCCAACATCTTATTGGACATACTCATGATCTGCCGTTGGTAGCAAAAAATCTAGGCATCCCGATAGTATTATCATTCCATGATTTCTTTTATATTTGTCCATCAATTCACTTATTAGATAATGAAAATCATTATTGTTCATCTCAATGTGCTGAAAATCAGTTTCAATGTTCTACTCATACTATTTTTGACCATTTACCTATATCTATAGACCTTATCAATGCTTGGAGAAAAGAAGGATCATTATTAATTGATACCTGCACAGCTTTTATTGCTCCTTCCAATTCTACAATGGATCTATATTTATCTGTTTATCCCCAATTAAAAGATAAAAATTATAAAGTTATTGAACATGGACTGGATTTAGAAAAAACAAACATCAAATTTCAAAAACCATCTAAAAAAAATCCTATAAAAATATTGATTCCAGGTAATATTAATAATAATAAAGGGCATGACTTCATCAATGCTCTCATAGAAAAAGACCATCAAAATCTAATCGAATTCCATTTTATGGGGATAATATATGGTGATTTAAGAGAGAAAGGTATTTATCATGGAAAATATAAAAATGAAAACTTTTCTAAAATAACTAATGAAATTAAACCATCTTTTATTGGTATTTTTTCTATTTGGCCAGAAACTTACTGCCGTGTATTAACTGAAGCTTGGTCCTGTGGTATTCCAGTGTTGGCTACGAAACTTGGTGCTTTAGAAGAACGTATTGAGAAAAATGGTGGTGGGTGGTTTTTAGAACTTGAATCTCCATTGAATGCTTATAATGAAATTATTAGAATAGCAAATTCTGATAAAGATTATCTTAATGTAGCTGAACAAGTTTCCAAGATTAGTTTTAAAAGTAGAAAAGAAATGATTTCTGAATATGAACATTTATATTATGATTTAATAGCAAATGATTCATATTTTGAATGAAATCTACCTTTTTGAACATAAACTGACTTATAATATATAGTAAAATTAATTCTTTTCATTATTAAGAACATCTAATGTAGCTTCTAAATACGCAAAACCATATTTTTTGTCCGGTTCTAAATGGGCACCCTCAGCCCACTCATTCCAAGAATGAACAAATACAAATTGATTATCCTTTGAAAATTTATTTTTAGTATATTTTACAATGTTCTCTAACCATTCTTTATAAAGTTCTGGTGAAGAATTATTTAATATCGTTGCATTAGACATAACCCTTGCGGTATTATCCCAACCAGGTACCACTGTTCTATATAAAGTATAATCATGATCTTGAAGATATGTTTTCTCCTTCACAAAAGCTTCTAGATCAAATACTCTCCCTGTGAACTCCGGATTTAAAATCACAGCATTATTATCTTTGCGCCAGTTTTTTTGCATTTTATGTGATAAAAATTGTACAGAAGCATCGAAGTTTTCATATTTATTTTCTGAGTCATAATCATGAGATTCCGCATTTATTAAATATAAATCATCAAAGCCATTTTCTTTTACATAATCTCTCCATACTTCAATAGCAGCATTCATAATCTTTTTTGAAAAATATTGAGGCCTATAAATTTGTAATATAGGACAATTGTTAATTAGTATATATCTTTCATCCATGAAGAATGGCATTATGTCTTCAATAAACTTAATAAAATCCTCCTCTTCAAAAGTTTGAGGCATTAAAACATCTTGATCTGAGCCATTCCAGGCTCTTGTCCAAGGTTCGTTAGCCCAAGATAACATAAATGGGAAATCTAATGTTTTATCTTTTAAATAATTTAAAATGGGTTTTTCAAGAAGTTTTTTACCCGAAAACCAGTAATAATGGAAACAAAATCCATATAATCCATACTTTTTTGCAAGTTCTATTTGTTTATCAAAAATGTCATTATGGCTTAAATCATAAAACCCCAACTCATCAGGTAATTGTGGTTGATATTGGCCTTTTATTTGAGGAATTGCCCTAGTAACATTATCCCACTCTGTAAATCCTTTACCCCACCATTCATCATTTTCTTTAATTGTATGGAATTGAGGCAAATAAAATGCTATTATTTTGATATCCTCTTCTTCTCTTTCAAAATATCTATCAGACTTTTTTATATAATAAGAAGAAGAATTTGGGTTATCTAAATATAATATCTTCGTTAAGTCTCCTACTAAATCAACGCTTAAATTAATAGCTTGAGTTTTCTTTAAAACCTTTCTTTGGTTTTTAAAGGAAGAAGTCCTATTTTTTAACTTTTTTAATGTGAATGTTAAGTTTCTAAGGGGTTTTGTTATTTTCCAACTATTAGAACCTTCCATTTTATTAATGATTCCATCTTTTTTCTTAATATTCTTAGTTAATCTGATTATGGACTCATTTTTCCCTTTATAACTCTTGTTCAAATTATTGAAATGATTAATTTTCTCATTAAGCTTCCTTTCTAAGTATACAATATTATCACTTTTTTCTTGAAGCTTCGTTAATAAACTGATAGCATTATTATCTTTTTCTTGAAGTTTCACTAACAAATTAACAATATCATCATTTTTTTGATTAAGATTTCTTTCTAAATAAGTAATAGCATTATTATTTTCTTGTATAATATCTTCTAGAGTTTTAAGAGGATTATTAATAGTTTCAGGTGCATGTTTCTCTTTTTCAGTTATTATATCTGATTCTTTAAATTTAATATTACGATTGAGGAGTGACTCATGATCTAAATCAGATTTTTCAAACACTAAAAAAATTTGGTAAATGGCAGACTCAATATCATTTTCTACATAATCAATAATCTCCTTGGGATAATTTGCATAATTAACAGATTGATCATGAAATTGTCCAGGGCCGAAGAAAATATATTCTATTTTTTCAATTAAAAATTTATTTCTGGATAATTCTTTAATTATTGAATTTAAAGTGAAAAATCGAATATGAGTATTATCTAATAGTCCCATAGGAGTATAATCAAAATTGTCTGATAACAGATTATATTTTATTGATGCATGTGCAATATTAGGGATATCAATCAAAAACTTACCGTCACTCTTAAGTAGCTTGGAAAGTTTTACTAAAACTTCCATAGGATCTGTAAGGTGTTCTAAAACATCGGCTAATATAATCCTATCAAAATAATTATTATATTTATTTAATTCATTTTCAAACGAGTTTAAATCTAAATTTATAAGATCAGAATATACATTCCGCTTTTGAGCTTTATTAAGGTGATAATCCTGATAATCGATCCCAACAATATCTACTTCAAAATTATTTTTTAATAACTCACCTAAATAACCAGTTGCACAACCAACATCTAATACCCTTTGATTTCTTCCTATATTTTCACATATATACCAAAATGGTGAATTTTCTTCTACATCATCAATTTTAAAGTCATAAATCATTAAAAGACCTCTTTATTATTTATATTAACAATTATTCATAATTACAATATTACCAATACAAATTAAATTGCTTAAAAATACTATGAATCAATTTAATTTTCAGAGCTTAAAGACTTTTAGATTGATGTATCAATTACAATACTCTAAATCTAATAAAAATTGTTTATATGTAAAATATTTAAAGTTATCGGATAGAGTGAATTTTCTAAGTAAAATTTTACATTCTAAATGTGAACAAAATAGAACTAATAAAAAAAGTTTTAAAATTTTTAATACTACACCCTAAAAATTTTATAATTTATGCAATATATAGTTATAAATTGATCTAAGATATATAATAGTATTATAAAACAGTTCAAGTAAGAATAGCTTTTATTAAAGGGAAGTGATAATTTTATTCAAATCATTTAAGAAATGCTGTGAAAATATTAAAAAAGTTTTTATTTGTTAAATTTCAAGGAGTAATAATGAATTTCAAAATCAGTATCATCATACCAATATACAATATGGAGAAACATTTGAACCAAACACTGGACTCTCTCCTTAATCAGACAATTGGCCATGAAAATCTTGAAATAATCATGATAGATGATTGTTCTGATGATGGTTCTGTAGAAATAATTAAGAATTACACCAAGGAATATGAAAATTTCTTTGCCATCCATTTACCTAAAAATAACGGTCTTCCTGGAAAGCCAAGGAATATTGGAATAGAAAGAGCTTCTAGCGAATATTTGATGTTTATGGACCATGACGATTACTATTCTGATGATGCTTGTGAAGTACTTTACAACAAGATAACCGAAGAAAATGTTGATATTGTGTTTAGTAGGTATAATTATGTATATGAAAATGGAAGAATTCAACACAGCCCCAATCATTTTGGAGAAGTAGATGAAATAAAAATTAATACCATTGATGAAGATAAACGATTATTAACCATTTCACCATCGATATGGACAAAAATATTTAAAAAAAGTGTTATTCGTGAAAATAAAATAATGTTCCTAGAAGATGTATTAGCTGAAGATTTATTTTTTGTGTTACAATATCTTTTAAAAGCAAATGGAATTATTTATTTGAACAATTATTTTAGTTATAACTACCGTATTCGTGATTCTGATGGAGATAAATC
>Ga0302173_10001390_pt1 | contig 12179 bp, 9 predicted proteins | sample I_Fen_N3_1_FD_198785 | JGI IMG/M metagenome (GOLD analysis project Ga0302173, IMG submission 198785) | Peat permafrost microbial communities from Stordalen Mire near Abisko, Sweden - I_Fen_N3_1 | ecosystem: Environmental > Terrestrial > Soil > Wetlands > Permafrost | place: Sweden: Abisko... | reverse complement strand
ATATTTTTCTAATAAATCTTTATCGACTGAATCATAATCTCCAAGAATATAATCTACTTTGCAATTCAATTGATCTGCATATAATAATCCCTTATCTGCAGCAATCACATAATCAAATTGCTTGGTATCAAGCCATTTTTTAGCCCATACTAGATTGATCATTCCTCCGGTAAAAACTAATATTTTCTTATCTTGTGCACTATCTTTCATGCTAGTTCCTCCAATGTGCATTATGAATACTAGTGTTATTCGCATTCAAGCTATTTTCTATATCTTTAGTATAACATAATATATTTTTAACGCGACTATCTTTTTTCACATATTTGTTTTATAATTACGTGTAAATATTAAACGAATACTTTTATAAAGGAGAATTTCTATGTCTTGGTGCCCCAAATGTAAAATCGAATTTCCCGAAGGAATTACTGAATGCAGTAGCTGTGGAACGCAGCTTGTTGATCAGTTAGATAAATCAGAAGAGTTAGATAAGTTAGATAAATTAGATAAGTTGAATTTTGAGTCTGTTGCCTACGTTGATAAAGAAATTGCGCAACGATTAGTCAAACTTTTACACTTTTCAGAAATTCCAGAAGCAATAATGGTTTTTGATTCACTAAATGAAAGTTATGAGGTTCAAGTTGGCAGACATAACTACAAAAAAGCCACTGATTTAATACGAATCTTTAAAGAAAATGAATTTGATGCAAATTTCACTGAGGATTCAGAATTTGGAATGGAGGAAGAAGACGAACTCATAGTTCCTTCCACTAATACCTATGTCAAAACTTCAGAGCGTTATAAAGATAATTTGTCTTCCGCATATACATTTCTAATTTGTGGTTGTGGCGGACTTCTTATACTTGCATTAGAAGATCTTGGAATAATTAAGCTCTGGGGGATGTTAGGTTTTTCAAAAATTCTCTTAAATATAGTAGTTGGTGGATTATTTGTTGGTTTTGTTGTTATAGGATTTTCATCACTAAGATATTCTAAAATATTAAAACAACAAGCTGCTGAAGAGGATGAATTCACAAACGAATTATTGGATTGGCTACATAAGAACCTGACAATTGAAAACATTGAAAATTCCTATGACACTAATATCCCAGAAGAAATGAAATACTTTAAACGCGTTGAGTTAATCCGAAAAAAATTAGAGGAAATGTATGCTACTCTAGATGAAGAATATCTAATAAAAATTTCAGACGATTACTACTACATCCTATTCCCCACCCTATAACGTAATTGTTCCCCCGTCACCCTATAACGAACCGTTCCGCCTCCCGTCAAAGCGCATTTTTCCTTATTACATTTCCCCCAACATACAGAAATAATCGCATGGATATCCTCAATTGTCCGCATTTGCCGTTACACCCACCCCCAAATGTCTGAAGTCGGTTGACACTTGTGTCAAACCGAATACAGACATTTGGGGGTGGGTGTAGAGGCAACTCGCGAACAAGAGGACATCCATGCGATTATTTCGTCCGTCTTTATTATTTAACTAGGAACAATTAAGCTTCGTAATCAAGACAGTGTCTATCACAAACCACTGACCTTATATACTTTCCTGCCTCAACATGTGCAGGATGTACTTGATATTCTTTCAGAGATTCAACACTTTCTAGTTCACATATTAATGCAACTTCTATGTTACTTGATTCCAGCGGATTAACGATTAATTTTGCGCTAATCAGTCCTGGTACAATACCTACCAAACCTTCTAAAAGTTCCTTCATCTTATCTTTAACACAAGGATAATCTTCTTTTTTCACTGTATCATTCAAATTCCAATTCACGATATGAATAACCATATTTACTCCTATTCTCACTACTGTCTTTTATAAGATCAGACAAATAGCGTATCATATTATTTTGTTCACTGTATTATACTTCAAGCATATAAAATTTTCTATATTTTTCGAAAATGTTGAGAATACTAATATAACAAAATAAATCATTCATGTTTCGAAAGTAATATAAGATGATTGCCTTCTAGACGATAAAGTGTTTTATGTGATAATTTATCCGCTCCCATTGCCATATAAAATTCTATGCTCGGAGTATTCCAATTTCCACAAGCCCAATCAAGCCGGCCGCATTTTCTTTCAACTGCAATATTTGCTAATTTAATAATTAGTGCTTTCCCAAAGCCTTTTCCTCGTTCTCCTTTACGAACGAAAATATCTTCCATAAAAATACCCGGTTTTCCTAAAAAAGTAGAGAAATTATAAAAAAATAGCACGTAACCAACTGTTCTCCCATCATATTCTTCAAGTAATACTTCTGCTATTTTTCTGTGAATTATCCACTCTGTCAGTAGTTCTTGTGTTGCTGTCACATCATCTTCAGCCTTCTGATATACGCTATGCTCCTTAATTAATTGAAGTACAAGCTCGATATCAGTTTCTACCGCCTTCCTAATTATAATCTTATTACTATCTATCTTTTTACTATCTAGGTTCTTACTATCCAGATTCTTACTATTCAGATTCTTACTATCTTGCTTCTTACTATCCAGATTCTTACTATTCAGATTCTTACTATTCAGATTTCTATTTTCTCCCTTATTACTTATATTATCAATATCTATTATATCAATGCCCATTTCCCCTAACCTCCAAGTTAATATATTTGTAACATTACACTGCTAATTCTTAAGGTGTTTTTAATTACTATTATTTAATCCAATCTTCAAAAAGAGGTTCTAGAAAATGCGATTAAGCGTTTTCTAAAACCTCTAGATGTCTAGTCAGTTTTTTAATCAAGATTGTTCTATGATCTACTTTTTAGTTAGGAACTGATCAATTCCGTTTGCGGCTGCTTTACCAGCACCCATTGCAAGTATTACTGTTGCGGCGCCTGTAACAGCATCGCCTCCAGCATATACGCCTTCTTTTGTAGTCTTACCAAATTCTTCTTCAGCAACAATACATTTCCACTTGTTCATCTCAAGTCCTTCTGTAGTAGCTGAAATAAGTGGATTAGGTGATGTTCCTAATGCCATAATTACGGTATCAAGATCTAATGTGAATTCTGAACCCGGAATTTCAACTGGTTTTCTTCTTCCAGATGCATCTGGTTCGGTAAGTTCCATTCTAACACAAGTCAATCCCTTAACCCAACCATTGTCATCAACAAGAATCTCTGTTGGATTCGTTAGCAAATCAAAAATAATTCCTTCTTGTTTCGCATGATGTACTTCTTCTGCTCTTGCAGGAAGTTCTGCTTCACTTCTTCTATATACGATATGCACTTCAGAGCCAAGTCTAAGTGCTGTTCTAGCTGCATCCATAGCTACATTTCCACCACCAACAACTGCAACTTTTTTACTTTTGAAAATAGGTGTATCATAAGTTTCATCGAATGCTTTCATTAAGTTGTTTCTTGTGAGGTATTCATTTGCACTAAATACACCATTCGCATTCTCGCCAGGAATTCCCATAAACTTTGGAAGTCCTGCTCCAGATCCTATAAATACTGCGTCAAAACCTTCTTCTGAAAATAACTGGTCAATCGTTACTGATTTTCCAATTACTACATTTGTTTCAATCTTAACGCCTAAGCTCTTAACATTATCAATTTCATGCTTAACAACAGTTTCTTTTGGTAGACGGAATTCAGGAATACCATAAACTAAAACGCCGCCTGGTTCATGAAGTGCTTCAAATATTGTTACTTCATATCCAAGTTTTGCTAAATCTCCAGCACAAGTAAGTCCTGCTGGTCCTGCTCCAATCACTGCAACTTTTTTACCATTGAGTGCTGCTGGTGCAACTGGCTTGATATTGTTTTCTCTAGCCCAATCAGCAACAAATCTTTCGAGTTTACCAATTGATACTGATTCACCTTTAATGCCTCTGATACATTTTTCTTCACATTGGCTTTCCTGTGGACATACGCGTCCACATACAGCAGGAAGTGATGAAGACTTTCCAATAACCTTATATGCTTCTTCAATATTTCCCTCTTTTACTTCATGTATAAATGCTGGAATATCGATTGCGACTGGACATCCCTTTATACACTGTGCATTCTTACAATTAATACATCTTATTGCTTCTTCCATTGCTTCTTCTTGATTATATCCTAAACAAACTTCTTCGAAATTTGAATTTCTTATATTTGGATCCTGTTCTCTTACAGGAACTTTCTTCAATACGTTCATTATTTTTCGCCTCCGCAATTACCACAACCACCATGATGTGTATCGCCTTCTAATTCTTTGAGCATTGCTCTTCCTTCTTCTGACTTGTATTGCTGCTGACGTTTCATCGCTTGATCAAAGTCAACTAAATGTCCATCAAATTCTGGCCCATCAACACAAGCGAACTTGATTTCTCCACCAATTGTTAAACGGCACGCTCCGCACATTCCTGTACCATCCATCATAATTGGATTCATACTAACAATTGTATGTAATCCCAATTCCTTTGTTAAAATACTAACGAACTTCATCATAATCATAGGACCAATGGCCACACAAACATCATACTTTTTGCCTTGATTTACAACCAAATCTTTAATTACTTCTGTTACCATACCTTTTCTTTCATAACTTCCATCATCTGTAGTTATATAAAGATTCCCAGCCACTTTTCTCATTTCATCCACAAGGATTAATGATTCCTTGTTTTTTGATCCCATAATTACATCCGCATCAATTCCATGCTCATGAAGCCACTTAACCTGTGGATATACAGGAGCTGTTCCAACGCCACCTGCAACAAATAACATTTTTTTATTTTTAAGAGAAACTAAATCTTCTCCAACAAATTCCGAAACGCTCCCAAGTGGGCCAACGAAATCAGAGAACGAATCTCCTACTTGTAACTTAGCCATTCTATCTGTTGATGCCCCGATTACTTGGAAAACAATTGTGACTGTTCCTTTTACAGCATCATAATCACAAATTGTAAGAGGAATTCTTTCACCTTTTTCATCAATTTTGGCAATAATAAATTGCCCTGGTTTACAATGTTTAGCAATTCTAGGTGCTACAACATCCATTAAGAAGATTTTCTGAGCCAATTCCTCAGATTTTTGGATTGTGTACATAATAATGCCCCTTTCGTAAGACGAAATTTCTTTTTTTTTAAAATTATAAATTAATATTCTGTGGCCTTATATTCGCCACCACTTTCAGTAACGTTATAACACTGACCAGTTTTAACAGCAATACCATAATAACTTTTCTGTCTAACTCCAGCTAAATCATAAAAAGCGATCCACATATCTACAGTATTAATTGTTTTTCTTGTATTAAATGTAAAAGTTACTGTCTTACCATCTGAAGATGTTTTTCCATCCGATTTCAATTCACCTTTCGCTTTCATTCTAGTTTTTAATAACTCTAGCGCTTCTTCATAGGTATAGGTTCTTGTAGCTGGAATAATGTAATTTTTACTAGTAATCGAACTGCTTAAATTATACTGATTAATAATGATAACCCTTACAATATTATTTCCAATTGGCATATCAAACGCTTCAGTATATTTTGTTGAATTTGGTGAATCTTTAGTTGGTTCTGTGCCATCAATTGTATAATAGGCTGTGTCCCCACTTTTTAGATTTGTGATCTCGATTTTTTGTCCTTCTTGATAAGTTCCTGCGACAGGCGTTAGGTCAGGTGCTTCTGGTGCTTTGAAATCAACGCTATATTTTTGCTCTACAATATCACTTGCTGTTCCTATTTCATTCACCGCAATTGCTTTTACAGTCGTATCACCTTTTTTAATCGCAATTGGTTCAGAATATAATAGACTCTTTGGTGTTGGCTGTGTTCCATCTAACGTATAGTAAATCTTATTAGACTCAGCTGATACTAATTCTAAATTAAGTTCAACATCGAATTTGCCTGCTGCTTTCGATGCAGTTGGCACTGGAACAACATAATTAGTTAAATACTTTTGGCCATCAGTCCCTTCGTATTTTCTAATTAATTCAGTGAGTTTATCCCCCTGCTTATTAGAAGAATAATTACTGGCCAGTGCCGTTAAAGCCTTTTCATTATTACTTTCATAAGACAAAATTTCCTTTAGCTTTTCGACTGCTTTATCATTATTTGCAACTCCGATATAGCAATCATAAAGTTTAAATTTTAAATCAAGATTTTTTTTGCTAGTATCAACGGCTTCCGCTTTTTCTAAATACGTCAGAGCCGTCTTATAATCCTTCTTATTATAATATTCAACACCTTTTGAATAATTGTAACTATAAGAATTTTTGTTTTTATTATCTATAATACCAGCCACTATAAAGATCACAGCAATTACAAGAATTACAGCCGCTGAAACACCCGCAATAATTAGTTTCGTTTTTTTATCTAATTTCTCTTTTTTAGGAGAAGGCATAACGCCATTTGAATTGTTTGGTATTTTTTTCTTTTCATCTAAAGGCGTTTTTAATCCACTATCTGATTTTTTCTCCAAGGTAACTTTCCTACTTGGTATCTCTGGGATTGCCTGTGTCGTTGATCTTTCTTCGTCATATACCGATTTATTATTAGTTTTATTATAGTCACTGTTTTTTAATAAATTCCTATCAACAAATGCCTTTGCAACAGTTGTTTCTTCATCTATAAGCTTTTCAATTGATTTGGCTAATTCACTATCTAACTCAAAATTGTCTTTATCATTCATAACTAGTCTCCTCGCAATTAATTATTTTTAATAATATCACATTTAATTGAAATAATCAATGTTTCCTAATATTTAGAGCTAAATTTGAGTCCTCTCACTTCAATAGTATAATGACTTCTATAGCATTTTATTTCATATTTTATTTTATTATTTTAATTTTTCTTTAATATTTAGTACACAGTATACACACAATTAATCGCTATAATTGGTTTTAGATAGTAAAGATATTCTTTCTATCTCCCCCCCTCATATTTTTAAAAAAACAGCACCTCCTAATTCAAAAGAATTATGGAGATGCTGTTTTTATTTTGTTAATATATTTCTAAGCATTAAACATTACTTTCTCACTATTGAACGCTTTTCCTATACATACAGTAACCACGGCAGCTGCTGCAAATGTACTTATCGCTGTAAGTGCAAATTGTATCAATGTAATATCACCTGACAAGATTGCTTTTAAAGCAATAGAACTGTTGTAAAGTGGAATTGCATATAAGCCAACATTCGTTACTGATGAACCATACATTGTCATCATACCGGTTGCTATTATAACAAAATACAAGGGCATTATAAATGTAGAGGCTTCTTTTACTGATTTTGCATATACGGCTACAATGCCAATAAGCGCAACGTACAAAAATACAACCCCAACCATTACAACTACAAGTTCAAAGATCTGCATAGGGGTGAATTTTATGGATAATCCCGAAATATCCATGCCTGATCCATTTGCTTTACTCATTATTGGAATGGCAACTACCATTGTTATTACATATACCGCAGCAGAAATAACGGATAATATCATTAACGCAATTAATTTTCCCATTACAATTGATGTACGTTTTACTGGTGTCATTAAAAGGCTTGCCATTGTTCCTCTTTCTTTTTCACCTGCAATTGTATCAATTCCTAAACTCATAGCACCTATAAACAGCACAAGAGTAATAAGATAGGGTACTAACGAACCAAGCATTTTTCCCGTTGCTTTTGCCTCATCTTGAACTATGCTTTGTTGAACATCAAATAACTTCACTGCATTTATGTTACCATATTTTGCTACCAGCAAATTTTGTCTATATGCTTCAAGATAACTATTAACATATGTACTTTCAGCAGAAGCTGAATAATCAACAGATGGATTATAATAGACTAAAACACTGGGTAGATTTGACCCTGCTAACTCAATTACGGATTTTGAAAAGTTATCCGGAAATACAATCAACAAATCTATCTTTTCTTTCAGAATGTCTGTTTGAATAGACGATGTATCATCATTTGCATTTAAAAACGTAATCCCATTTGAATTGGTGTCGACCACACTCATTAATGATTTAAAATCACTTGGTGCATTTTGAATATATACAGTAGATACATGCTTTTGAACGTCGCTTGATGCATTTTTTGCCATAGTTCCAACTAAAGTAAACATACCTATGATCAGTATTACAGGGAGAATAAAAATTGAGAAAATCATTTTTTTATCTTTAAATATTCTGTATAATTCTTTGGATAATACAATCTTTATTGATTTCATTTATTTTTCCTCCTTGTGATTATCTTTGTATAATTGAAAAAATGCATCCTCTAAATCTCCGGTATTTGTAGTTTCTAAAATTTCTTTTACCGTACCTTCTGCAATTTTCTTTCCATCGATAATAATAGCAAGTCTATCACAAAGTTTTTCAGCTTCAGACATAATGTGTGTGGATATAATCACCAGTTTTCCTCGATCTTTTAGTGCTTTCAGATAATCAGTTACTGAACGCGCTGTAATAATATCTAACCCACCTGTAGGTTCATCAAAAATTACTATTTCAGGATCATGAACAAGTGCTACAGCAATTGCAGCTTTTTGTTTCATACCAGTTGAAAGTTCATCTATCTTTTTATCTTCAAAATCTTTTATTCCAAAATATAGAAATAATTCTTCTCTTCTCTTATCTAACTCCGCTTGTTCCACTCCGTGCATCTTTCCGAAGAAATTGAATAAATATTTGGCTGAAAATTGTGGATCAAGTTTGATTTCATTTGTTAGAAATCCGATTTTTTTTCTTACTTCAATTGAATCTGAAATAGTATCAAACCCTGAAACCTTTACACTTCCGTCTGTTGGTTTTAAAAGTGTTGCGATACATCTTAAAGTGGTCGTTTTTCCAGCACCATTTGGCCCTAGCAGACCAAAAATCTGACCATTTTCAGCTTCAAAAGAAACTCCATCAACTGCAATTTTCGTATTCTTTTTTGTCTTAGCTTTTTGCATCTGCTTCTTACTAAGCTTATAAATTTTTGTAAGATTTTCAATTTGGATCATTTTTCTCTCCATTCTTATGGTTTACTTTGGCAAGGCACAAATCTTGTGATTGAAAGATTTTTTCGCAATTATATCCATGCATGGCTCCTTCTTTTTTTTTCTTTTTTCTTTTTTCTTTTTCTTTACTTTTGATAATTGTATCGTATATTTTGCTTGCCCTCTCGGTATGTTACCCATCTACATAACCATATCACTTTTATTTTCTTCTGTCAATATTTTTTATCTTAATTGTAACTGTTCAGTACCTGAACAATTACACGCCTCGCGGAATACTACCTTCTGAATAGTTACTCTTAATTTACCTTGCATATCTAGTTTTTAATTTACTTAACAAAACAATGGTTAAAAACCCCTTTTACATCTAATTATCAAACCTTATTTTGACTATTCATTACTTGAAATAAAATACATTTTATTATTGACTTCTATTGCAATTGTTTCCTGCCTTAGCACTTTGCAACAATTACTACACAAATTATATAATTCCTGCTCATTAAGACAATTATCAGGTATATATGCATAAACGAAATGTTCATGTATATTATATGCTACTTCATTTTCATTCTTGGATTTATAGCTGCCTATCGCATCTACTCTAGTACAACCCCCATATCTTGAAGTGAAAAAATCCACTACTTTCCGACAGCAATCTTTATATAACATTTTATCTTTATAAAATTGATATTTATATCTTGCAGTATGATACCGGTAGATCTTTGGTAAATAAATACCAACTTTTATACTATATGGCTCTTGATCAAACATTAGTCTTTCCTTCCCTATATCAATATTTTTTTCTTCCATAACTATTTCAACATGCCCTAATTTCCCTTCTAGTATTCCCCATTTATTGTTCAGACCACTTTTCCATTATTACAATCTTAACAAATCTAACTATTTATGTAGTATCTTTTCATCTTTTCATCTTTTCATCTTTTCAACGCGCAGAAAAAGCTCATAGATTTCCTCAATTGTCCGCCTTTTGCCGTTACAGTCTTACGATATTGTCTGCAGGCGGTTGACACCATTTTCACGGTGTCAAACCGAATGCAGACAATATCATAAGACTGTAGAGGCAATGCGCGAACAAGAGGAAATCTATGAGCTTTTTCGTCCCTATTTCGTCCCTATCTCGTCCCTTACTTTATATTCTTTACTGTTACTACACAAGTTAAAGTTTTTCCATCAACTGTTGCTGTAACCGTTGTTGTACCAGCCATTCTACCAACTATATGTCCAGTAGCTGTAATTGTTGCAACTCTTGGATTTCCTGTTCTCCAAGAAACCGTAGTAACTGCTCCATCAACTGCCAAATCAAATGGATCATATTGTTCAAGTGTTATACGACTCTGACTGATTGCTAATGAGTGAATGATACAAGATGATTCTGCATTATTTATGCCACCTGCGACCACTACTTCTGCAGTACCAGGACCAACAGTTGTAATTCTACCGCTATCATCTACAACTACGATTGAAGTATCTGTTGAATACCATGAAACCGACTCTGTTGTATTTGTAGGTGTGATTCTTGCCGTTAACTGTCTTGTTTTACCAGATAACATCGTAGTTTCCTTTGAATTAATCTTAAGTGATGTAATTTTAATAACTGGTGTTACATACACTGCACAAGAGGCCTGTATATTATTACCATCATTAGAAGTTGCTGTTATCTTCGCTTTACCAACTCCAATTGCAAACACTTCACCGTCACTATCTACTTTAGCTACCGCTTCATTAGAGGAAGTCCATGTTACATCTTGAATGGATGCTCCTTCTGGAGATATTGTAGCATATGTCTTTTGTGAATCACCAACAAGTAATCTGATTGTATCTGGTTGTACTGAAATTGAAGTAACTGGGATTACCGATCGAATTACACAGGAAGCACTTACTCCACTTCCATCTGCAGCTGTTGCAGTAATAACCGCTAATCCAGGATTTTGAGCATATAAATGTCCATTTCCATCAACTGATACTACATCGGAATTCGAAGAAGACCAAGTTACATTTTTATTTGTTGCAGAATCCTTTGTAACTGTAGCAGTTAAATCCAATGCACTTCCAATATTCATAAATTTATTTGTTTCATTTAATGAAATGGTTGAAACATATTCTTTAACATCTATTGATACCGTAGCCATAAGTTTAACTTCATCTGTTGTAACTATAATGATGCAGCTTCCACCTTTTATTGCCGTAACGATTCCATTTTCGTCTACGCTTGCTACTGTCGCATCACTAGACTCATATGTAACTTTTTTATTTTCTGCATCAAGTGGTAATACCGTTGGTATAATTGCATATTTAGAACCTACCCACATCTCCTGATACGTTGAATTCAATGTAAGTCCAGTAACCGGTTGTGTGATTGTTACCACACAAAATCCAGTAAGTCCCGTATCTGTATTCGTAGCAACGATTGTTACGATTCCAGGAGCAACTGCTGTAACTTTACCATCTTTTTCTACCGTAGCTAAATTTACATCCGAACTTGACCATGTTACTAACTTGTTATCTGCGTTCTCTGGCAGTGCAGTTGCGTTTAGCCAGAATACCTGACCCTTACGAACTGTTGTGTCTGAAGTGTTTAACACAACACTTGTAACCGGTTGTTTTACATATATATTACACATTGCAGCCACGCCGCCATCAAGTGTCTTACAAAGGATTGTTGCATTACCAGTTCCTACTGCTTGAACAAGTCCATTTGAATCCACTACTGCAACATTCGAATTTGATGTTGTCCAAGCTACTGTTCTATTCGTTGCTGTAATAGGTAGTACTTCCGCAGTAATTCTTAATTTACCACCAAGTGCCATTATTTCATCCGTATAATCTAACGAAACAGATTTTACTGGAATACTTACAAAGAAATTACAAGTCGCAATAAATGACCCATCTTCTGTTTTACAAATAACAGTTGCATACCCAGGTTTTACATACTTCACAAGGCCATTCGCATCTACTGTAACAATTGATGAATCAGACGATGTCCAAGTAACCGTCCTATTAACGCCATCTCCTGCAGGCAACACTGTTGCACTTAATTGATAGCTGCCAATAGACATTTCTGCATATACTGTTGTTTGATTTAAGCTAACACCAGTAACTGGTTCTCTTACATATACATCGCAACTAGCGATTTTTAGTCCATCCATTGTAACCACTGATACGGTTGATGTACCGCCTTTTACTGCTGTGACTGTCGCAGTCCTACTATCTCC
>Ga0302173_10001389_pt1 | contig 12190 bp, 9 predicted proteins | sample I_Fen_N3_1_FD_198785 | JGI IMG/M metagenome (GOLD analysis project Ga0302173, IMG submission 198785) | Peat permafrost microbial communities from Stordalen Mire near Abisko, Sweden - I_Fen_N3_1 | ecosystem: Environmental > Terrestrial > Soil > Wetlands > Permafrost | place: Sweden: Abisko... | reverse complement strand
GAATTAACAGGTTGGAAAGTAGTGGCTACATTAGATGAAAGTGAACTATCTAGTGATACTAAATCTATATTAAACACTACTTATTTAATAATATTTGTAATGGTATTAATTTCAGTACTTGTGTCATTATTATTAAGTAAGGGAATAGCTCATAATATTAAAAAGTTAAAAGAGGTATTTGTTAGGGCTTCAGAGGGAGATTTAACAGTATCTATAGCAGCTTCAACAAAAGATGAATTTATGGATTTAGCTATATCTTTTAACTTCATGATAAAAAATATAAAAGAGCTTATGAATAGCGTTACAACGTCATCTAATACAGTGTTAGAAACATCAACAAGTTTAGCAGGTATGTCAGAGGAGATAACAGCTTCTATAAATGAAGTGACAAAGGCAATAGAGGCTGTTTCTGTAGGGGCAACTGAACAAGTTCAAAATGCTCAAAAGAGTGCTTCTGAAATGGAAGACCTATCCCAAAAGTTAGACAAAATTAGTATTGATTCTAAAGAAATGGATAAAGTTTCAAATGATGCTAAGAACTTAGGTGCAAAAGGACTATACATGATAGATGAATTAAAAGAGAAGTCAAACAAAACTAAGACAGTTACTACTGAAGTTAATGATATAGTTCAAGATATGAATGAAAGCACTAAGCAAATAAATGCAATATCTAGAACAATAGCGGATATAACAGAACAAACTAACCTTTTGGCATTAAATGCAAGTATAGAATCTGCACGTGCAGGTGAAGCAGGTAAAGGATTTGCTGTGGTTGCGGAGGAGATAAGAAAACTTGCTGAAGAGTCGAAAATTTCAACAGAAGAAATAAAGATAATTATAGATAGTATACAGAATAAATCAGATACAGCAGTAAAAGCTATTCAAGCAACCGAAGCTGTAGTAAATGAACAGGAAGTAGCAGTAGGTGAAACTCATCAGATATTCAATGAAATCCTAAAATCAATTGAAATAATGATTACTAAAGTTGATGAAGTGAAATTATCAGTTATTGATATAAATGAGAAAAAGAAATCCACAGTATCAGAAATTAAGAATATTTCACTTATATCAGAACAAACAGCAGCAGCTTCAGAGGAAGTTACAGCTTCATCAGAAGAAATATCTGCTACTATGCAAGAACTTACAAGGCATTCAAGTGAACTTCAAAAATTAGCAGAACAATTAGGATCTGAAATTAATAAATTTAAAACCAGTTAGGCATATTAAATATATAAAAATTAAGGGGAAAATGTTGAATACATTTTCTCCTTTTTTGTTAGAAATATTGTATAATTATATTAAAGAATATATACTTTGAGAGATAATTTTTCAATATAATAATGAAGTTGAATAACTTAAATTTTATGTTTACCAAATATAAATGAAAAGAGGGGATAAATATGAGTAGTAAAAAAGTTTTGATTTTAACTATCAGTACATGTTTATTATTATCTTTCATTGGATGTAGCGAAAAGAACAAAGAGAACAAGTTAACGTTATTATCAACAACTAATATTACTTATAATACTTCATTAATAAGTAGTATGGTTAAAGACTTACCATTAGTAAGTGACATAAGTAAAGAGGGAAAAGTAGAAATTGCTAGAACATTATTTGATAAGTATATAAATGAAAATAAAACAGATTGGAAGCAAGTTGAATTTGAAAAGTTAGAAAGAAAGCCAAAAGTTTGTCTTACAGATTATAAGATTAATAATATTAGGGTTACACGTGAGGAAGAGAACAAGTTTATTGTATTGATTGGATATGATATTAAATATACTAATGAAAGTGATTTTTGGATTGCTGGTAACGGAGAAATTTGTGAGGATAATTGGATTAGGAACAAATCTAATTTCGTTGAGATTCAAAAAAGTGGTAATGAGTATGTAATCAGTAATATAATTACAGGTTAGAAATAATTTGGAACATGAAAGAAAATAACAAGTCAAAGCATTCAAATGACTTGTTATTTTTTGATTTAAATTTAACTTATTAAAGTTTTTGTCTTTAACTTAAATTTTTAAGCGAGTTGTTTGGAAATACTTCTAATAATTTTATGGTTTACAAAAAAAAAATGCATAAAGGCTTGAATAGTTTACATTAGAATAATATAATTAACTCGTATGTTTAAACATTCCACTTTTTTAATATATAGGTGAATGTGGAATTGTTAAATGCTGAGAGGGTGGTAAGATATAGAAATGTTATAATTGACGATTGTTTTTATGAGCTATATGCTTTATTTAGAAATATAGAAAAATTTTGAAAATATATAAAGAGGTTACAAAGAAATGAAAAAAATAATGAATTTTTTAACTCCAATAGTAATATCAATTGTAATCGTTATTACTGCAATAGTCACATTAAATTTATTTTTAGATAAGAAAATAGAAATTTTAACAAAGGAAAAAGATATTAGTGTACTGGGGAAAAAATGTTTCGATGTGGTAAAAGATAAAAGTTCATTTGACAAAAAAATGTTTTCTGATAAGGATTATTTGTTTTTACTTGGTTCATCTGAATTAGGGATAAGTGTTCCACAAAATCCATTGGATTTTTATCCGTTTAAAGGTGTTGATTATAATTTGACCTGCTTTGGAAGACCATTTTTACAAAGTTTACAACACGCCACTTATTTAGGTGGAGCAGATGTTAACGTTAATCAAAAGGTAGTTTTTATGATTTCGATCCAATGGTTCGAGCAGCCAAATGCAATAAAATCAGATTATTTTGCTGCCAATTTTTCAGAGGTACAATTTTATGAATTTTTGAAAAATCCTAAAATAAGTGAAGAAAATAAACGATATTATGCCGAGAGGATATATAGTTTTTTAACGGATTCTAAAAAATATCAAGGAGAAGCTTATTATGCAAAACTTTATTTGAACCCAAATATTTTTTCAACGGTACAGAAGATTGCATTAAAGCCATATTATGAAATTAAACAGTATTTGTTAGCTATTCAAGATAAAGCATTAATTTATAAAGAACTTAAGGCTTTACCAAACAAAAAAAATGGACAAACATTGAGAGATATAAATTGGGATGAGGAGTATGCAAAAATTGAAAAAGAAAATGAAAAGATTGTATCTACAAATCAATTTAATTTAGAGGATAAAACTTATAATATTAATTTAAAAGATCAAATTGATAAACATAAAGGTGAATATAAGAATGTGAATTTTATGAATTCTAAGGAAATGGATGACTATAGATTTTTTCTAAGTGTGTGTAAGGATCTTGATATTAAGCCATACACAGTTATACAACCAGTTAATGGATGGTATTATGACTTTGCAGATCTTACTAAGACTCAAAGAGATGAATGGAGTGAAGCAGTCAAAAAAATTGCAGAAGATAGTAATTTTGAAGTTCTTGATTTACATGGATATGATTATAAAAAATATTTTTTAATAGATACACAACATTTAGGAAAAGAAGGGTGGCTTAGAGTAGATGAAGCAATTTATAAACATTTTAAGAAGTAACAAAAACTTAAAGAGAGTCTCAGCTATAACAATGGTATTACTTTTATTATTAGGGGCATTTCTTTTTCAGTCTGCATCAGATTTACCTTTTGTTTATAGTCAATTTTAATTTTAGATTAAGGTACAATCAAAAAGATAATAGACCAGCATGCTTGTCTATTATTTTCTTTCATGTGCCTAATAATGATTCGTACTTGACAGAAAGAAGCTTATGGAGGAATTGAAATGACATTAATTCAATATGGTGACTACTTTTATTTATATATACTTGCAATAGCATTAATACCAGCTATTATTTTAGGAATGCTAGAGAAGAATATTAAATATTATGGCGCTTTTATATCTATTTTAATGATAATAGCAATAATTGGGATAGAGAAAGTATTTCCATTATTTTTAGTTGGAGAAATTGCAGTAATTAAAATATATTCTGTTTTAAGAAAAAAAACAGATAATAAATATTTATACTATTTCGTTTTGCTTTGCTCAATGCTTCCATTACTTATTTCTAAAGTAACTGCTTTAGTTGCAATAAGCAATATTGGATTTATAGGACTTTCTTATATGAATTTTAAAGCTATACAAATGATTATTGAAATATATGATGAGACTATAAAAGAAGTTAGTATTTTAAATACTATATATTTCTTTATATTTTTTACAACGTTGAGTTCTGGACCTGTAGATAGGTCTAGGAGATTTGAGAGTGATTTAGAGAAAAAAATAAGTAAATCGGAATATATAAATGAATATTTGAGCGTTGGTGTAAAACGAATAATTAAAGGTGTAGTATATAAGTTTGTTATAGCAAATTTAATAAATTCATTATGGATGAGTCAAATTCTTGAAGTAGCGAAGATTCACAGGAAATTAGTGCTTATTATTAATTCTTGGAGTTATATGTATGCATATAGTTTGTATTTATTTTTTGATTTTGCAGGATACACAGCATTAGCAGTTGGTACAAGTTATATTTTAGGCATAAGAATGCCAGAAAACTTTAATAAGCCATTTTTAAGTAAAGATATGAAGGAATTCTGGACTAGATGGCATATATCATTATCTAAATGGTTTGGTGATTATATATACTCGAGATTTGTGTTAAACAGCATGAGGAAGAAAAGATTTAAAAATAGGTTTGTTGCATCTCATGCAGCCCAGCTACTTACAATGTTTATTATGGGGGCGTGGCATGGTTTAAAATGGTATTATATTATATATGGACTTTATCAAGGTTTAGCGTTGGTAGGAACAGATATATATCAAAGAAAATCAAAATTTTATAAAAAGCATAAAAAAGAAAAGTGGTTCCAATATGTTCAAATAGTAGTAACATTCCATATAGCATGTTTTGGTTTGTTCTTATTTTCAGGATATTTATATAATAAGTAGGTCGAGAGTTTAAGGGAAGAATAACAACTTATATTTTATAGGAAATATGAGTTGTTATTCTTTTTTTATATTATTAAAATGTTTAAGAATTAGTTTATATGCGATATAATAAAGTTAAATATAATTGATAAATTTATGCTGACATGGAGGGAATATGTTTTTAAAAAAGTTTAAAATTAAAAATAAAGACAATATAATTGCATTAGCTCTTTTTGGTAGTTATAATACAGAGGCATGGATAAAAAATAAAAGTGATATAGATGTCTTAGTCTTACTAGATGAAAAGAGAGAGGTTTCTTTTGAATTTCAATTAGAAGATGAACTAACTCCAACATTAGAAGAATTTTTTGATTATAATAATATTCATCTAACTTTTTTATATATAAGTGAATTTGAATCTTCATTAGCTAGGTGCTATGTAGATAGTAAGGATAAGATTATTATTGATTATAATAGAGAAATTGATTTTAGGTTGTATGTGAATAAATATTTAAGAAATAATGAATGGCTAGACTCTTTAATAAAAGAGGATACAAAGTTATTAAGGAGGGAAAAATAAAATGTCTCAATATTACAAATATAAGAAAGAAAGACTAGAAAAAAAGTTTTATGTGGCTAAAGATACACTTTCTCTGCTTAGAGGTTCTATGAAAGAATTTAACAATACTAATTCTATTTTTTTGAAAAGATCAATTTTAGGGTATTTTCAAGATTTAACAGAGTATACAATTGATATGTGTGAAACTTATTTGGTAATGACAGATAATTATGTAGATGGGTGTTCAGCTGTGGAACTAATAACAAGAGCACGGATTCATAATTTTTTAGATGATACTTTAAGTGAATTTTTATTGAAAATTGTGAGGCTGAGAAACAGATATACTCACGATTATTATAAGAGAGATGGTATTGAAGAAGATATATTTAAATGTTGTTTTTCAGAAATAATGTATCTAGAGATATTTTTAGAGGTAAGTGATACAGAAATACATCTAAAAAGTATACCCAATAAGATATAAGAGTAAACTTATATAAATTACAAAAAAACTATAATTTTTATTAAAAGATATTAATTTAATACGATTATATGTTATTAAAAGGAGAGAAAATAAATGAAAGCTTATGAAAGACTATTAAAATATGTTAAGGTGTACACTACATCAGATGAAAATTCTGATACACATCCAACTACTTTAAGACAATTTGATTTGGCAAAGTTACTTGTAGAAGAAATGAAGGAACTTGGAATTCAAGATGTTAAACTTGATGATAATTGCTACGTTTATGGTTATATTCCTGCAACTAAGGGATATGAAGATAAGCCAAGTATAGGCCTTATAGCTCATGTGGATACTGCACCAGCAGCTAATGGAGAGAATGTAAATCCACAAATAATTGAAAATTATGATGGTGGAGAGGTTGTTTTAAAAGGAAATAATAGTATTTTATCGCCAGAAAGATTTCCTCATTTAAAAACTTTAACGGGTAGAACTCTTATTACTACAGATGGAACTTCATTACTAGGTGCTGATGATAAGGCGGGTATTTCGGAAATACTTACTGCATGTGAAGTTATAATAAATGAAAATATTCCACACGGTAAAATATGTGTAGGATTTACGCCTGATGAAGAAGTTGGACTTGGAGCACATTTTTTTGATGTAAAAAACTTTGGTGCAGATTTTGCATATACAATTGATGGTGGCACTGAAGGTGAAATTTCTTATGAAAACTTCAATGCAGCAGCAGCTAAAGTAGAAATTAGTGGTGTATCAGTTCATCCAGGTTCTGCAAAGAACACAATGATTAATGCATTAAATGTAGCTATTGAATTTAATTCAATGTTGCCTTCAGCTGAGAGACCAGAATATACGGAAGAATATGAAGGCTTCTATTATTTAGAAAAGCTCAGTGGAAATACTGATAATGCAACTATGGACTATATTTTACGTGATCATAACAGCGAAAGAATTGAAGTGAAAAAATCAATGATGCAACTTGCTGAAAAACTTATAAATGAAAAATATGGTTCAGGGACAGTAAAAGTTACAGTAAGAGATCAATATAAAAATATGGTTGAACATATAAAACCTTGTTTCCATCTTATAGATAATGCAACAGAAGCTATGAAATATCTAAATGTGACACCAATCATAGAACCTATTCGTGGTGGTACAGATGGTGCAACATTAAGTTATATGGGATTACCTTGCCCAAACCTTGGAACAGGTGGATTTGCATATCATGGTGAATTTGAACACATAACAGTAGAAGGTATGGATATTTGTACAAATATTATTGTTGAGATATTAAAGAGGTATGCACAATAATTGATTAGTATATTTTTCTTTTTACATTTTGTAGTAGTTTATAAATTAATAAAAAGTATTTGTAAAAGAGGGAATGTTTTTAAAATGAATTTAAAAACATTCCCTCTTTTCTATTTTAAGATTTAAGTTATAATTTTTTATGTTCTTTTCGAGTAGATAAATAATTTTTGTGTATAGCATCAAAGAAAAATGTAGTAATTTCTTCATTAGTCTTATCATTGAATGTTATATCAATAATATTTTTTCTATTGCTAAAACGAATATTATGCTTATTTATTTCTTCTTTTTTTATAGGTTGAAATGGTATTATTTTTGATTCATTAATAATTATATTCTCACCCTCTTTTATAATAGAATGCCTTATTCCATGCATATACTTTATGTACATAACTTCCATGAAACACCACCTTTATATTATTGACATTAATTTAAGGTTTATAATTAAGTATATGAAGTTAATGTATCAAGTATTACATAATAATATAGAGCATTTTTAAGTTTTTCATACTTTGGAATATATTATAGCAATTTAGAAGGTGCGAAGCACCTCCTATTCATGTCGAAATAATAGTAAAATTTTTATTAAATTAAAGGAATTTATAATGTTATGCAGAAATATAATATGTAAGTATATATTTAAGGGAGAGGCAAATATTATATGTTAATTAAAGTTATAATTTTACACAATTTTTAAGGAAGGTCGAGGAAAATTTATATTCTAATAACTAAAAAATAATAAATATGGGGGTATTTAGATGAAGAGTAAAGGATTAAATGTTCATAGCATTCGTGCTAAATTAATTAGGTCATTTATAGCAATTTGTATAATTCCATTAATTATACTTGGAGTTGCTTCATATTTTCAATCAAAAAGCATTCTTAGTAACAAATTAAATGTTACAAGTACACAAACTCTTTCAGAAGTAAATAGTGGATTAAATGATTATTTCAGAGGATTTATGAATATGACATCTATGGCTTCAAATAATGTTCATGTAGTTAATGTGGATTTGGGAGATAATGTTAACTATATACCGGATATTATAAAGGAAATGAAAGAAAGTGATAAGGATATTCTTGATGTTTATTATGGTGCAGAATCAGGTAAGTTTTCTATGTATCCAGAAGCAAAATTACCAGATGGATATGATGCAAGACAAAGAGCTTGGTACAAAGTAGCACTAGAACATAAAGGAAAAGTTGTAATAACTCCAGCTTATCAAGATGTGGGAACAGGAAGCATAGTTGTTGGAATTGTAAAAACAGTAGAGAAGGATGGTAAAGTTGTTGGAGTTATAGGTTTAGACTGTTCATTAAAAGCTCTTACAGAAAAAGTAGCTTCTAAGAAAATAGGGAATAGTGGATATGTATTTTTTGCTGAAGTCTCAGGTAATGTTTTAGCTCATCCAAATAAAGATGTATTAAATACTGATGCAGCAGCAAAGTTATCAATATGGGATAACGTGAAATCAGGAAAGGATGGATTTGTTACGTATGTATACAATGGGGGTAATAAATTTGGTGCGTATAAAACAAATGAATTGACAGGTTGGAAAATAGTTGCAACCTTAGACGAAAGTGAATTATCTTCTGATACAAAATCAATATTAATTACAACATTTTTAATAATATTTGTAATGGCATTGATTTCAATAGCTGCATCTGTATTATTAAGCAGGAGAATAGCTATAAATATCAGAAACTTAGGAAATGCGTTTGACAAGGCTTCAAAAGGTGATTTAACTGTGTCTATTGAGGTTAAAGGTAAGGATGAATTTAAAGAATTGGGACTATCATTTAATGAGATGATGAAAAATATATTGATACTCATGAAGAATGTTACAACATCATCTAATACAGTGCTTGAGACTTCAACAAGTCTTGCAAGTATGTCAGAAGAAATTACAGCATCAATAGGAGAAGTGGCAAAAGCTATTGAAGATGTCTCATCAGGAGCAACAGAACAAGTTGAAAATGCTCAAAAGGGTGCTGCGAGAATGGAAGAGCTATCAGTGAAACTAGATGAAGTTAGTACTAATTCCATGGAAATGGAGAAAATTTCAAGCGGATCGAAAGAATTAAGTTCAAAGGGTTTACATATTATTGATACATTAACTGAAAAATCTAGCAAGACTAAATCATCAACAGCGGAAGTTAATGGAATAATTCAAGATATGAATGAAAGCACTAAAAAAATTAATGCGATTTCTGAAACTATAGTAAGTATAACAGAACAAACTAATCTGTTAGCATTAAATGCAAGCATAGAATCAGCCCGTGCAGGAGAAGCAGGAAAAGGATTTGCTGTAGTTGCAGAAGAAATAAGAAAGCTCGCTGAACAATCTAAATCATCAACAGAAGAAATAAAGGCAATTATTGCAAGCATACAAGGTAAATCAGATATAGCTGTAAAAGCAATTACCTTAACTCAAAATATAGTAAATGAACAAGATTTAGCAGTAAGTGAAACTAAGGAAATCTTTAGTGAAATATTAAAATCAATTGAATTTATGATTAAGAAAGTAGATGAAATCAAAATATCAATTAGTGATATGGACAAAAAGAAGAACGACACAGTATCAGAAATTGAAAATATTTCATTTATATCAGAACAAACAGCATCAGCTTCAGAAGAAGTTAGTGCTTCGGCAGAAGAAATAAATGCTACAATGGAAGAACTTACAAATCATTCAACTGATCTTAAATTGTTAGCAGAACAATTGGGAATAGAAATAAGTAAGTTTAAAACTAAGTAGTATATTAAGTGTAGGAATATGGCTACTTTAAAATAGATATGATTTTCTATTTTAAAGTAGCCATTTTTTCATACTTGATAATAATATACAGAAATTTCTGAAAATAAAGGGGATTGAGATTTTATGTAGAACTTATATTAAGGAGAGGATGTGGAATTTATGAACAAGTATAATATACCGTTAGGGACATTAGTTGAGGTGAAATATATTGGAGTAGAAGCCGATAAAAAGAATCATGGAGTGAGACTTTATGTTGTGGCACATCAAAAAGATGCAAAAGGAACACCATTATATTCTTTAGGGTTAAAAGGAGAAAACAATGCTTTAAAAATGTATAGTGGATATTATGAGGAAAATTTAAAGGTTATTGATAAAATATCTGTTGAGTTAACTAAGGATGAAATAAATGATATAATTCAGTGGGGAAATACTTGTGAAGAAGAAGGTTGGTTAATTGAAAAAGAAATAAATCTAAAAGATAGGTTAAGCAAAATTATTTAATATGCTTAAATTCAATTATTGGAGTGGGCTAAAGTCATACATGGTAGATGAGTTTATAGATATGGATGAATTTTGTAATGAAGAATAACCATTTTAGTTTTGAATTTTCTTAATCCCCGTCAGGGGATTTTTTTGATTTCTATATGAATGATGTAGATTGTCCTTCAGTTTATTTAAGCTTTCTTAATTTCTTAAGATTTTTCTGAAATGAAGTCCAAAATCAACTGTTTAGGATGTACTTTTATCTGATTATATTGAAAGAATTTATTGTAAAGTTGTGATAAATATTTTAACTTTAATTATAATAAGATATATAGAGTATATTCTTATTATCTAATTATATTAGCAGATTATATAATATTATACTTGATTGGAGGGTAATAAATGAAAAATAATGCAGCACAAAGAGATTTTAAAAAATATAAAAGTCAAATAAATCAAATAGAAGAAATAGTAGAACATTCAAAGCCAGGAGCACTTATAGAACATGAAAGTTCTATAAGAAAGAAAATCAAAAAACTTAAAGAATTGGAAGATCAAAGCTTAAAAGATTTTAATGATGTATGTGAGAGATATGAAGACATATTAGAAAATGTTTCAAAGCGAATGCTTGACTTCTATAATAAACAAAATAATACTGAATTTGATTTCTATGAAGTAGTACGTGGAAATTATAATAGCTTTTTAAATCAAGGAATAATAACACTACTTACAAAACAACATATTCCTAAATTAATTGCAAAAGAATTTGAAGAGAATTTTCCAAGCAATCCAAAGGATGAATATGTTAAAACTAGGCATATGAAGAGAAAGTTCTATATACATTTAGGTGATACCAATACAGGTAAAACTTATAATGCCTTGGAGCGACTTAAAAGTGCCAAAAAAGGTGTGTATTTATCTCCACTAAGAATTCTTGCTTTAGAGAATTTTGAAAAGCTTAATAGAGAAGGTGTAGTTTGTGATCTTTCAACTGGGGAAGAAGAAATAATAAATATAGGTTCAACTCATATTTCATGCACCATAGAAAAAGTTAACTTAAAAGAACATTATGATATAGCAGTAATTGACGAAATTCAAATGATTAGAGATCCATTTCGTGGAATGGCATGGAGTAGAGCAGTACTTGGCCTTCAATGTGATGAAATACATATATGTGGAGCAGCTAATGCAAAATTTATATTGGAAACAATGATAAATGACTGCAAAGATGAATATGAAATAAAAGAATATAAAAGAGCTATTCCGTTAGAAGTTGAATATAAAAACTTTAATTATAATGATACTAGGGAAGGCGATGCTATTGTTGTATTTTCTAAAAAAAGAGTATTAGAAATAGCACAAGAATATTCTAGCAAAGGCATTAAAGCTAGTATAATATATGGGGATTTACCACCAGAAGTTAGAAAAATGCAATATGAACAATTTGTCAATAAAGAAACAAAGGTACTAGTAACTACTGATGCAATAGGAATGGGAGTTAACTTACCTATTAGAAGAATTATATTTATAACTATAAGAAAATTTGATGGGGAAGAAGTGAGAGAATTAACTTCACAAGAAATTAAACAGGTAGGAGGACGTGCTGGAAGGATTGGTATTTATGACACTGGATATATTGCAAGTGTAGGCGGAAATGCAGATATAATCAAATCTAAATTAGAAGTAGAAGATAAAATTATAAGAGAAGCTGTTATTGGACCATCAGAAGCAATACTTA
>Ga0302173_10001388_pt1 | contig 12197 bp, 7 predicted proteins | sample I_Fen_N3_1_FD_198785 | JGI IMG/M metagenome (GOLD analysis project Ga0302173, IMG submission 198785) | Peat permafrost microbial communities from Stordalen Mire near Abisko, Sweden - I_Fen_N3_1 | ecosystem: Environmental > Terrestrial > Soil > Wetlands > Permafrost | place: Sweden: Abisko... | reverse complement strand
ATTTTTGCCAATGCTGTAACTCCCATTCATTTTGATAATCATTTTGCTTCTACATTATCGAGTGGTTTGCAAAGAAGTTATTCAGCAAATGAGAATAATCCCTATTATTTAATTGAGCATAATTTAGATCAGAATAAAAGCAAAACGATTTCTTTTAATTTTAATCATATCTATTCCCGTAATGATAATTGGAATACTATTAATGCAAATTTTCAATCCTCAGATATTAGAAACAGAAATGGGCAGGGATTTTATTTAGCAGACATTAGCACTCCTAATTTCGACAAACGATTTGAAGGATTTAAAAGTGGGTCAGTTTCAGATGTTTTTAAACACATTTTTGGTGATCAGCAATATATAGAGTCTAAAATTGATTTTAGATTTCAGCAAAGAGATCTAGAACGTACTTATTTTTTGGGATTCACTACGCCGCAAGATTTTCCTAATAGCAGCTCATCACAAAATAAATTGGATGTATTACAGAAAAGGTTTGAAGTTTTTTACAACATAAATGGTTCTTATTCTTTTAGGAATGTACTAGGATCTTATGAAGAGCTGATTCTTAAAGCAAGTTCAAACTTAAATTATTCGTCGACTGTAAAGAGTAATTTTTTGTCAAATTATTTCGCTTCCGCAGAAATGAGAAGATTATTTGATAAGGATATTTTCTTTACAATAAGTCATGGACATACAGAAACGGAGCCTTCATTACAAAATAACAATCTGAATTTTAATTCACTGCAATATCAGCTAAATGAATTTAAACAACTTAGAAATAATCTGGAACTCATTACTCCAAATAACGCAATTGCCACTAAAGAAGATTTAACCAACGTTTCACTTGCTTACAGGTTTGATTATCGTTGGAATTTGAATTTGAATTATTATTTTAAAAATGTTCATAATTTATATACACCGGTATTTAATAGAAGCTCTGTGGCGTGGTCTCCAGATGTAAATTATAAACAAAAAGGAGTTGAGTTCGAAATTGAAAAAACGGCATATTATGGCAGAGATTTTAATTACAGCTTCAACTTGAATTTCACTTATTATAAAAATGAAGTAACCAGTCTTAATAATAATCAAACCAGACTTCCATTTGCGGGTTTTACAGATGTTAGTAAAAATTATATAGTGGGACAACCGTTGGGAGTTATTGTTGGAAATGGATATTTAAGAGATCAAAATCAAAACGTAATTATTGATAATGATGGTTTTCCTGTAGTAGATACGGAACAGAAAATTTTAGGAGATCCTAATCCGGATTTTGTGGTTGGTTTTTTCAATTCTTTTCGATACAAAGATTTTTCTCTAAGCTTTTCTTTTGATTGGAGCGAAGGAGGGAAACTCTGGAACGGAACTCAGCAAACTTTAAATTATTACGGCAAATCGGCACTAACATCAGATCAGAGAAATGTTACCAATTATGTATTTGATGGCGTTACACAATCTGGTGCTGCAAACACTAAGGCTGTTTCATTTTATGACAGTAATCTTCCGGTTGAGCAAAATCGCTGGGTGCGATATGGAGTTGGAGGTGTTACAGAAGATGCGATCGAAGACGCCAGTTATTTTAGGTTGAATTCTGTCAATTTAGGATATACAAGTAAATATGGATTATTTGATAATAAACTCAGTTTTACCATTTCAGTTTTTATGAATAATGTTTTTATTGTTGCCAAAAGTAAATCGGCTTTTAGTAGTAGCTCAATGTTTACATCTATAGATACGGGAGGTTTAGATTATTTCAATTCGCCAATGATGAAAAGCTTTGGTTCTTCTTTAACTATTAAATTTTAAGATGATGAAAAATATACTCTCTATATTATTTTTACTGGTATTTAATATTGCAATAGCTCAAAATATCGAAGCCAGTTGGAATGCTGTTTACAAAAAGTCTTGCACAGAAAAAGTATATGTACAACTAAATAATGTTCTATATACTCCAGGAGAAACTATTTATTTTAACGCTTTTGTTACAGAAAGTGACAATAGTCCTTCTAGTTTTAGTGATTATTTGTATGTTGATTTATTTCAGGGTAATAAAAAAATTACCAGCCAATCTTATAGTATAGAAAACGGTACCGCAGCGGGATCGTATAAAATTCCGGAAGATGGAGTAGCTGGTTTGTACAAAATAAGAGCATACACTAAAATTCAAAATAAGGTTTCTGAGAATATATTTGAGAAGACATTTTTTGTGCAAAAAGTAGTTTCTCCAAGAATCTTGATGACTTTAGATTTTAGAAAAAAAGCCTACGGAAAAGGAGAAACCTGCGAAGCCGATTTTGTACTTAAAAATCTTGAAAATCAACCTATAAAAAATTATGCATTTAAGTATGATATTTTCATTGCAGGAAAAAAAATAGATTCATTAAAATCAAAAACAGACGATTTAGGAAAAGCAGTTGTTCAGTTCAAACTTCCGGAAAACTTAAATTCTAACGACGGAATTTTAAATGTAATGTTGGATTATGATAATTTTAAAGAATCGGTAACGCGTTCAATTCCTATTAACTTGAATTTTGTTGACTTGCAGTTTTTGCCGGAAAGCGGAAATACGGTTTTAAATGAAGTGTCTTCTTCGTTTTTTATAGCGAAAAATGAGTTTGGCTTACCAATGGATATCGCTGGTTTTATTGAAGATGAAAAAGGAAATAAAATCACTGATTTTAAAAGCATTCACGACGGAATGGGAAATCTGGTACTGAAAGCCGAAGAGAATAAAAACTATTTTGCTGTAATTACTTCTCCTTTTAAATCTGAACAGAAAATTGCTTTACCAAAAGCAGAGCAAAATGTATTTGTAATTAATGCCAAAAAGAAATTAGAAATAGTTGCGTTACAAATTTATGCTCCATTAACAATTGAAGCTAAAATTTTAGTTCGAAATACAGCTAAAATTCATAAAACAGTCAATTTAAGTTTAAAGCAAGGTTGGAATTCACTCGAAGTAAATACAAAAGATTTTCCGGTAGGCATTCAGTCTTTTTCTTTAGCGATCGAAAATAATATTGTAGCAGAAAGGCTTGTTTTCCTGAATTATCAGGACGGATTGAAAATCGACATTAAAACCGATAAAGAAACGTATTTGCCACGAGAAAAAGTAAAAGTTTCGATTGTAACAAAAGACAAAAATAATGTACCAATTCCTTCAAATCTATCCGTATCTGTGGTAGATTCAAAATTGCTAACTTATATTGATGATAAGCAGGATGATATCTTGTCATGGTTATTTCTTGGTTTTGAATTGAAAGGTAAAATACACGAGCCAAGATTTTATTTTGATGATAGTAAGAAAATTGAAACAAGAGAAGAAGCAATCGATTTACTGTTAAATACGCATGGATGGAGAAAGTACGACCAAAAAAATCTTCAAAAATTAGCATTAGAAGTCAAAAAAAACAGACCTGAAAAAAGTCCTGTAATTGAAGGTTTTGTAACAAACCATAAAAATAAACCAGTCTCAAAAAAAGTAATGCTTTTTACAGATAACGGAAAAGTTTATGAAACCAAAAGTAATTCAAGCGGGTACTTTAAATTTAATAAAGTGGCGTTCTTCAATTTAGCCTGTTTGGTAGCCGAAGGTAAAGGTAGAAGAAAGTACAATATCACAAATTCATTTACAGGTCAGGAAGAATTTTTTAGAATGAAAGACACACTTTCAAATATCACGACCTTAGATGTAGATTATAAAACTGTAGAAAAAAAAGATACTAAAACGGTAACCCAAAATGGTCAGGTTACAGGAAATTCGATTTCATTAGATGCTGATTCTTCTTCACTGTCAGAAGTTGTAGTAACAGCAGGTTACGGTACGATGTCCAGAAAAATGGTTACGGGGGCAGTATCTGTTATCACCGCTAGAGATATTACAAATTCGTTAAACGGAAGAGTAGCAGGAGTTCAAATAACTTCATCATCGGGGCAGCCAGGTTCAGCAGATAAAGTTAGAATCAGAGGTTTGAGTTCGATTTATGGAAGCAGAGGAGGATCGCAGCCGCTAATCGTGATTGATGGCATTCCGTATGCCAACAATGAGAATGCTTCAGTTTTTGGAACGTTATCGGTCAATTCTATTGAATCCATCGTAATTTTAAAAGATGCTACAGCAACAGCTATATACGGTTCTCAAGGTGCGTATGGAGTGATTTTGGTAACTACAAAAAATAAAATGTACCAAGGAGGTAATCTTCTGGGAACGAAGTATAATTACTCTTTTCAGTATTTGAATAAGTATGGTAGAAAAGTACTTAATGAAGCTGATAGTTTTTATGTACCAAAATACAAATCGACACTTGTAGAAGAAAAAACAGATTTTAGATCTTGTATTTATTGGAACCCAATTATTCAGACAAATAATAAAGGCGAAGCCAGTTTTGAATTTTATACTTCTGATGACAATACCTCTTTTAAAATTTTGGCAGAAGGAACATCTTATAAAGGAGATCTTGGAAAATCTGAAGCTGCTTTTTCTGTAAAAGAATTAATTCAGAGCGATGTAAAAGTTCCACTTTACGCTTCGCAGGAAGATGTAATTTTAATGCCACTATGGTTAAAAAATAATTCTGATAAAAAGTTAAGATTAGAGTATAAAGTTAATTTTTACGAAAAAAGTAATAGTATTCAAAGCTCATTCATAGATTTAAAACCAAACGAATCGCAGACAAACAATATTAAATTACTTGCCAATAAAATCGGAAAAAATCTTCCGTTAGAAATCACTTTAACAGGAGATAATTATCAAACTAAAATAAAAAAAACAATCGATATTTATTCAAAAGGATTTCCGGCAAATATCGATATTTCAGGAACGAAATCTAAAAATGCAGATTTTGAAGTTGGAGATGTAGTGCCAAATTCAATCAACGCCGAATTTAAATTATTCTATAATCCGTTCTCTTCTATTTTTGACGGTTTAGAAAGTATGATGCGCGAACCTTCCGGATGCTTTGAGCAAGTTTCCTCCTCTAATTACCCTAATATCATGGCGATGCAATTGGCGAAGTTTAAAAATACAACACCAGAATTTAAAGATAGAGCCTTAAGGTTTTTAGAAAATGGCTATCAAAAACTTAAAAATTACGAATCAAAAGACGGTGGTTTTGAATGGTACGGCGGAAATCCGGGTAACGAAGCATTGACAGCATACGGTTTGTTACAATTTAATGAAATGAAAGAGTTTGTTAATGTGGATCAAAAATTAATTGAAAGAACAATCGAATGGATGAATTCCAGAAAAGATGATGCAGGCGGATTCAAACAAAATCCTGCAAAATATGGTTTTTCAGGAATAAAAAACATTGTCAACAATGCTTACATCGATTATGTCTTATCAGAAATTGGAAAAATTGACATTGAAAAACAATATCAAACAGCGTTACAGGAAGCCTTGAAAAGTAAAGATTTGTATAGAACTGAGTTAGTAGCTTTGGCTGCATTCAACTTAGATAAAAAGGATGATTACAAGGCTTTAATGGCTATTGTTAAAAAGGAAATTGATAAACAAGGTTTGAAGAATTTAAAGGCGGAACAATCCGTTATTAATAGTTACGGAAAATCGATGACCGTTGAGATTGCGTCATTATATGCCCTTGCTTTATTAAAAGAAAAACAAATCACAAGCGAAATTTCAGAAACTTTAGATTTTGTACAATCGTCGAAAACGTCATACGGATTTGGTTCAACACAAGCCACAGCCTTAGCATTGAAAGCCATTACAGAGTTTAGTAAAATATATACAAGTAATGTAGTAGTTAAAAGCGCGGCAATGAGTTTAAACAATGCCCCAATTGATTTAACTCAAAAGGATAAAAGTGGAAATATAGTTTTAAAAGGTCTGAATATTCAAGAAGGAAAGAATAATTTTTCAATTCAAATAGAAGAAGGAAATATGATTCCTTATTCATTTCAAATTCAATACAGCACCTATACGCCGAGTAATGTTAAAGAATGCAAATTGGCTTTAAAAACAAATATCTTAAAAAGTAAATTAAAAATAAGTGAAACAGCCAGAGTAGAAATTGAAGTGCAAAATAAAAGTGAAAATAAAATTTCAAACCCAATTGCAAGAATTGGAATTCCAGGCGGATTAGCTCCTGAACCTTGGCAGTTAAAAGAGCTTGTAGAGAAAAATGTTGTTGATTATTATGAAATATTCAATAACGAATTGGTTTTCTATTTCAGGAAATTAAACGGAAAAGAAATCCGAAAAATCAATGTAGATTTTAAAGCAATTGTTCCTGGAAATTATAGAGGAGTGGCATCATCAGCTTATTTGTATTATGAAAACGAACACAGAAACTGGAACAAAGGATTAGAAATTGAAGTACTGCCTTAATTATTATTATTATTATTATTATCCTAACAGGTTTTATAAACCTGTTAGGTATTTTAGTTAATATTTTATTCCTTAAAATAAATCAAAATTCTTTGTCTTTATAATAATTCACCATTAAATCAATGAATTTGCTATAACTATCCATTCCGTCTTTTTGATTGTTTGATTTTAAGAAACTATCATAAACAAAATGAAAACCTTCATCAATAACAGTGTCATATTGTTTCCAGAAATCTTGACTTTCCTGATAATTTTTTAAAATTCCAATGTGTACCGATTTCTTTAATTGATTAAAAACTTTTTCGTTTTTGGATTGCCAAATTGCTAAACAATAACGCAAAGCAAAACTATAACCTGAATATTTGTAATATAAATTTTCGTTTTTAATAGAAGCCAAAACGCCAATAAAGTTGCATTCATTTTCGCTCGCAAAACCAATTTGATGCGCCATCTCGTGAGTAGTTGTAACTGGAAAATTGTACATTGGAAGTAAATAATTTATCTGAGCTTCATTAGTAAAAGGGTTTAAATAGCCACCAAAACCCATGTAGGTCAATGGCACGCTAAAAAGTGATTTTTTAACGCTTGGAATTTCATATTTAAAAAATGGATATTCTTTAGCTAGATTGTTATAGCCATTCAAATTCATTTTGAAAGCTTCTTTTTGAGAATAAGGAAAAACAATTTTAGTACTATCATTTTTCGTAATCTGAAGTTGAATTTCATTGGTTTTAACGATTAATCTTTTTGTAAAAGCTAACAGATCAGCATCAGTATATTCTCTTTTGATTTCCATTTTTTCGAAAAGAGGTTCGCGATAGTAATTGAAAGCCCATAGCAGATGAAAGAAAAAGTAAAAAACAGAAACTTTCCCTAAGATTTTTAAAAGGTGATCTTTCCAATCAGTTCTCCATGTTTTTCTAATTTTCCAAAACCAAATTAGTATTGATAAAATTAGTACTGCATAAATACAATCGCCTACAGAGAATGGAACTTTTCCTAAAAGTGTTCTTGAGAAATGCGAAATTCTAACAAATAAATTGTTGCTGTAAAAGCCTTCAACAAAATCCGGGAAATAGCGCAGAATTTTTAAAAGAATAATCTGTACGAGAAGAAGTATAGGTAAAATGTATTTTGATTTCACAGTATAAATTTTGGATAGGTAAATATAAATACAATATTGATTGATAAAAAGAGATAGCCACGAATTATACAAATTTTCAGTTATCACTAATTTTTAATTCAAAAAAACGGCAGGCAATCATTAGAGTAGTTTTTAATTTCAATCTGATTAATGCTAATTCCTGAAATTCGTGGCGAAAAAAAATATAAACTTTGTAACTTTGACATTCTTAATTGTTAAACTTCAAACAAAATATAATGAGTCAAGAAATAAGAAATCTGGAACCAAAAGCACTATGGAATAAGTTTGCTGATTTGAATGCCGTTCCACGTCCGTCAAAAAAAGAAGAGCGTGTTATTGAGTTTATGAAAAACTTTGGAAATAGTTTAGGTTTGGAAACTTTTGAAGACGAAATTCGAAATGTAATTATTCGTAAACCGGCAACTCCGGGAATGGAAAACCGTAAAGCAATTGTAATGCAAGGTCATCTTGATATGGTGCACCAAAAAAATGCTGATACTGTTTTTGATTTCGATACACAAGGAATTGATATGTATGTAGACGGCGACTGGGTTCGTGCTCGTGGTACTACACTTGGTGCTGATAATGGGCTAGGAGTAGCGACTATCATGGCAATTTTAGAAAGTAAAGACATCCCACATCCCGCAATCGAAGCTTTGTTTACAATTGATGAAGAAACTGGAATGACAGGTGCTTTAAATTTAAAAGGAGGAATTCTTCAAGGTCAAATTTTATTGAATTTAGATACTGAAGAAGATGACGAAATTGATATTGGTTGTGCTGGTGGAATCGATGTAACGGCTACAAGGTCTTATAATGAAGAAGAAGTTCCAGAAGGTTCTGTTGGGCATATTATTACAGTAAAAGGTCTAAATGGTGGTCATTCAGGAATGGATATCAACAAAGGTTTAGGAAATGCTAACAAAATCATGAACCGTTTGTTATTTGATGCTTTTGAAAACTTTGGTTTACAAGTGGCAGAAATTAACGGTGGAAGCTTAAGAAATGCAATTCCAAGAGAAAGTGTTGCGAAAGTAATTATTTCTGAAATGTTTGATGAAGCATATATTTTTGATATGCAGGAAATTATCAACGATATTAAAACGGAATACAAAACAACGGAACCAAACCTTACAATTGAAATCGTAAAATGCGATACGCCAAAGAAAGTAATGGATTTAGGAGTTCAGGAAGGAATTATCAGAGCTATTTATGCTGCTCATAACGGTGTTTACAGAATGAGCGCTGATATGGATGATTTAGTTGAAACTTCAAATAATATCGCAAGAGTTATTATTAAAGATGGCGAAATATCTATTGGATGTTTAACACGTTCATCTGTTGAAACTTCAAAATTTGATTTGGCAAATGCTTTGCGTTCAGCTTTTGAATTAGTGGGTTGCGAAGTTGAACTTTCAGGTTCTTATCCGGGTTGGACACCAAATGTAAATTCTGAAATTTTAGATACTTTGGTAGGAATTTATGAAAAACAAAACGGAGAGAAACCAAAAGTTGTAGCTTGTCATGCTGGTTTAGAATGTGGAATTTTAGGAACAAACTATCCGGATATGGATATGATTTCTTTTGGACCAACGATTCACGGTGCGCATTCTCCAGATGAAAGAGCAAGTATATCATCTGCTCAAAAATATTGGAAATTTGTGTTAGAAATTCTTTCGAATATTCCAGTAAAATAGTTATAATACTCAGTAGCAGTCTCGGTTTTCAGTTTTAATGGTACTGAAAGCTGAGACTTTAACTGAAAACTCTTCTAATATATCCACTGAATTCGAAATTGAAGATTGTTGGTTACGCCTGTAATTCCATCTTTTTCCAAATTTCCAATTCCGTAAACAAGACCAGCTTTCCAATATTGAGTCGCCCACCAATTCAATCCCAAATCATAACGATTGTTGATTCCGCCATGAATTTCCTTGGTTTCTAGATCATTTGCTCCAACACGTGCAAATATTTCCCATGCACCATATTTTCCAGTTGGTTTTATCCTGCGTGCATAGGCAGCTTTCTGATCGTAAGGTCTTTGTTCTCCACTTAAAACATAACTTCCTGTTACATAGTAACCGCTAAATTGTTGCGTGCCTAAATCGTTTGTTGCGGTCCAGTTATGAACATATTCCATTAAAACCGAAAAATTATCTAAACTCCAAAGTTGTTCCATGCTTAAATTAAACTGGTGCGAAGCATTCATATTTCCGGTATCAACATAGGTAGTGGTGATATTTGATTCATTTTTGTTTTTTAATCTGATAATATCATTTTTAGCGTCTACGTAACGCAAACCAATTCCCATATGCATAAATTCTTTCCCATCATTTTCCCATTTTGGTAATCCGGTAATTCTCGCTGTAAAAGTATTGTCAGTGTTGGAGAAACTTTTATCGCTGGCAGGCCAATTTTTAAAAATTCCACCAGAAAGAGAAATTCTGTTGTTTAATAAATAATGACGATAAATTACACCAATGTTTCTGCTATTAAAAAAAGGATTTAATAATCGTTCGAATTGAGGTAAGTTGGCAGCATCTCCAACCATTTCGTAAACAAAAGTTTCTTTGACTTTTCCGAAATCTAACTGACTGTTTTCGGATAAAGGAATAACAATTTTAAAATCGGTTATACCAAAATTGCTGGCATCATCAGCTCTGTCTAAGCCTTTATATTCAACGCTTATTAAGTATTTCCAAGGGTTTTTGAAGTTGATTTTTCCGCTAACCATAACTCTGGCGCTTCTAATGTCAAATCGGCTTTCTTGTTTTCCAACCTGATTTTTACTGTCCTGATTTTGAAAATTGGAATTATAATCTAAGATAGGAGCGAATCCTAATTTTGCGGTAAACCACCTATTGTGAGTTCTTGACCATTTCATTCCTTTGCTTGTTGCATCTGGAATGATATAGTTTTTAGTAGAATCCGCCAGGACTTGAGATTGAGAGTCATCTACTAAATCAGTATGTTGTGAGAAACTTTTGCTGCTAAAAAAAAAGAGAAATAGCAAAAGCGTAATTTTTAAAATGTAATTTTTTTGCATTGCTTCTAATTTTAAATTATCGATATATCTAAAATTGTGCACTTAAAAAAAAAAAAGTATCAGTATCTGGTCACAGTATTCGGTTTTTGTAATTGAGGAAAAACTCAATATTAAGTCGTAGTTTTCAGTTGAAATGAGAAAACTACGACTGCGATTGAAAATTAAAAAAACTAATCTCTTTTAGGATTGTTTTTCTTATCTCTTTTTTCTTCTTTCTTTTCTTTTGCTGTTTTTAACGGTTCTTTTTTAACCGTTTTCTTCGCGTCTTGACTTTTTGACATGATATTTTGATTTAGTTATTTCCCTTTCGGGATTAGTAAATATAGGGATTAAAGTTTAATTCATCTCGAATTATTAATTTAAAAAATCGCCATCAATAATCAGTAACTCGCTATATGTGTTGCTTACAGAGCGGTGAGAACTTAAGTTGTCAGAAACAATAAAAGACATTCCTTTTGTGAGTTCCACTTTTTGGCCATTTTCAAATTCTGTACTAAAATTTCCTTCGAGACAATGTACTATATGTCCTTTTTGGCACCAGTGATCTGCTACGTAGTTCTCAGAATAAGAAATTTTTCGAATACGTAAGCCTCCCAGTTGTAGTGTATGAGAGTACGCAATTCCAGATATTCCCGGATGTTCTGTTTTTACAATTTTATTCCAGTCTATTGTTCGAAAAGGTATTTCATCCATGGTTTTGTTGAATGTTAAAGTCCTAAAAATAAAAAAATCCTCGATACTAATGTAAGGAGGATTATTGTATATTTTTAGTAAAAAATTAATTTCGCTTTAATACTTTATATTGTTCGTAACATCCGCTAATGGCGTCCATTATTTGTAAGTCATTTGCAGTTTGAATAAATGAATCTGAATAGTTGCAGCGCTGTAAAATGTCTGGAATTTCGTCTTTACTAATTCCTAAAAGAACCGAAATTGTTTCGCGATCGTATTTAGATTCTAATAAATTTCGTACTGTATCATCCTTTCGCATTTCTTTTAGCTTCTTGAGTTCTCTTCCGTTTTTACCAAAAAAACCATAAAGAACGTCGGCAGGATTAAAAATAGAACCCAATACTTTTCCAAAAGCGTTTGGAGAATATTCACCAGCTTCATAACCTTGTGTAAGGCCAGAAATGCTATAACGATAGTTTTCTTTAGTAGGAATTAATTTTGAATCGACTTCAAGATATCCGGTTAGGTTAAAAGGAGCAATAATAACTTCTTCAAGGGCAATTGCCTTTTCTGTAAGTTGAATTCTGGTCACTTTATTTTTTATCCAGTCATTTGTTACTCTGATTCTTAGGGATTGAAAACCCAGAATAGAGAAGTGAATAGTGTCATTTGCCTGAACATCTATTTCAAAATATCCTTTTGCATCAGATTTTGCACCACGTACTTTATTTGTGTTAATGATATTTACGTTTGCAAGAGGTTGCTTCGTATTATCGTTAATAACATAACCTGAAACTCTTTGTGGTACAGTAGACTCAACGTCTTGTGCAAAAGTAACGGCTGATAGTAATGTAAAAAAGAAAACTGCGAAATATTTCATATCCTGATTTAAAGCACTAAAAGTAGTAAATAGGGATTAAATATTTCGCAGTCTTCGAATATAATTATAAGAAAATTAACAAAGGATAGATGTGTTGCTTTTGGTATTTAACTAA
>Ga0302173_10001387_pt1 | contig 12201 bp, 8 predicted proteins | sample I_Fen_N3_1_FD_198785 | JGI IMG/M metagenome (GOLD analysis project Ga0302173, IMG submission 198785) | Peat permafrost microbial communities from Stordalen Mire near Abisko, Sweden - I_Fen_N3_1 | ecosystem: Environmental > Terrestrial > Soil > Wetlands > Permafrost | place: Sweden: Abisko... | reverse complement strand
CTCAGCGTCAAATTCTTCAGAAGTTAAAATTCCCGCATCGAAAAGTTCTTTCAAATCTAACAATGCCTTTTTCTTTACTTCCGTAGAATTACCTGAATCTGCTTTTTGTGGTTCTTCTTTTTGAATTGGTGTTATCACAGTACCTGAGGGCGCATATTTCAAAATCAATTCTGTAATTTCATTATAACCTTTTACATTCGAATAATCAATTGCCTTTTGCTCTTTTACATTTACGATGGAAGCGTCTGCTTTATTTTCAAGTAAATATTTGACAACATCTTTTTTTCCGTTTGCAGCGGAGTAATGCAAAGGCGTGTTCCCGGATTCATCTTGAATGTTGATATTTGCACCGGCTTCGATTAACAATTTTACCATGCTTAAATTGCCTTTTTTTGTAGCAACATGCAGAAGACTTTCGCCGCCATAAGTATAATTGCTGTTGAGTGTAAAACTAGATTCGTTAGCAATATTTGTAGCGCTAACAATCCAATCAAGATAATCATTCATAGAAGAAGTGTCGCTGGCCAAAGGTTTGCTGTAGTTCACGTCAACTCCATTTTCTAAAAATAAAGAGACAATTTCTTTCTGATTATTCGCGCAAGCGTACCAAATAGGAGAGTAGCCATTATTGTTTGATGTGAATACATCAGCACCTCTTTCTACTAAAAGTTTAGCAAGCATTCTGTTGGTTTCATAGCATGCAATCAAAAGAGCATTTTCTCCTGAATGATTTACATGATTTATAGCTGCGCCATTGTCCAAAAGTAAAGTAACAACCGGGATCGATTTGGTGTGACAAGCATGAAGAAGTGGTGTATTTCCTTGTTTATCTGTGACATTAATATCAGCTCCTTTGTCTAAAAGCAACTGAATAATTTCCCTATTTAATTTTGTTGAAGCAAGTAAAAGTGGTGTTTCTCCATTGTTATTCAATGAATTAACATCGATTCCTGCTTCGAGCAACTTTGTTGCAATTTCAGTTTGAGCGGTTTGGACTACTAGATGTAAAAGACTGTTTCCTGATTTATCATTTTTGGTAATTTCAGCGCCATTTTCTAAAAGATATAAAGCGGTTTGCTTTTGCTTTTGCAAACAGGCAAAGAACAAAGGCGTTTCTCCCTGATGATCTTCATAATTAATATCTGCACCATCTTCGTATAAAATCTTTACAATATCAAGATAACCTCTGTGAGCTGCATAGTGAAGTGCAGTTCTTCCTTTTTCATCGGTATATTTTGCCTCTACTTCTTTGTTTTGAAGCAGTAATTCGGCTATTTTTCTGTTGCCGTTTTCACAGGCTATTATAAATGACATCGACATAGTAGTAGTATATTGTATAATTCAGTTTATGATTTCATTAAAAGTTCAACCGTTTTAATTTTCAGATTATCTCCGGATGCAAGCATTAAAGCGGTTTCATCTTTATCGTTAGTAATCGAAATATCTGCTCCCTGATCTAAGAGCAGCTTCACTTTTCGATAGGTTTCTTTGGCCATTTCTGCATCGTAATTGACATTATAAGCGCAAACTTTATGCAAAATTGTGTTTCCCTGATTGTCTTGTTCATTCACATCTAAAGAAACATTTTCTAAAACCGATTTTAAAATGTCTGATTTCTTTTCAACAATAAAATCAATTCCCGATTTTGGCTGACCGTAATATTGAGCGCAGAAGTTTACATCGGCACCATCTGATAACAACCTTTCTAAAAAAGTAATATCGCTTGGCGAGCCCGAAAGAGAACTGATGAAATGAGTCAATAAAGTGCGTCCGTCTTTGTTTACAATATTAAAATCAGGTGAAGAAACTGTCGCTAATGCCTCGTACATATCAAAAGAAAACTGTTCTGAAACAGCGTAATAAAAAGCGGTATTGTTGAGGTTATCTGTTTCGTTGGCGTCCGCTCCATTTTCGAGTAGAAAGGGAATAAAATCTTTTTTGCTTCTTTTAATAGCACAGATTAATGGAGTTGTACCAACAATATTTTTTTCGTTAATATCGACGCCATTATCCAGAAGAATGGCTATGTATTCTTTTACTTTATCTGTTTCAAGACCATAAGTGTTCAAAATGGTATAGATGAAATTTTCTCCTGCGTTATTTTTATAATGAACATTCGCCCCAAAATCATCAATCAGAGTTAAAATGATTTTTGGAGATGCATTTTTTTCAAGAAAATAACCAAGTAACGTTTTATCACTTATTTCATCATTAATGTTTTCCATTTTTGACATCAGTTCTTTGAAAAAAACAATCGATTCATCGTCATCTTTTAATCGGGTTAAAGAATTAAAAATCGATTTGTCAAAACTATCTAATTCATAGATATCGGTTTCAATAAAACCTGCTTTAATTAATTTTTCAATAAAATCAACTTCTTTGGCTTCAATAATTTTGGTTGTGATTTGAGAAAAATTGTTTTTAAGATATTGATCGTTAAAAATTTCGCCGTTATTTAGGCATTCTCTGGCCTCGTCAAATTTTCCTTGGAAAAGGAAATTTTCAATCTGGTTTTGTGTTTGCATTTGCAGTGGTATTTTAAATGAAAAAATTATGTTTTGATGAAGCCAGGATTGATAATAGTTGACTTCACAAACTATGTTGTAAGATAAAACATAAAATTGACAAATATATTTCAAGATGAAAATTAAAAAAGTCTTTTTAAATCATAAAAGCAGGCAGTTTTTAAGGTGAAATTAAATTGCAATTGATAGTTTATTCTTCAAAAAGCCTAAGCTCATCAAAATCTTCAATTTCAGATAATTTAAGTAGCTCGCTTTTTCTAATCTTAGTCACGGTCTTCTTAAATACTTCTTCTCCACTATCTGCTTCCTCGTTAGTATTCTCGTTTCTTATCATGGTTGAGGTTAAGTAATTTATACTTACATCGTTGTTCACTATAGGTCCGTTATTATTACTTCTGTCATAACCAATAAGCTCAAGATCTGAATTTTGAAACCTAAAAGTATAGTTCCAATATCCGTATCTTCCGTGTGCATAGGAAACAAATAGTTTTCCTTTTGTTATTTCGACAGATAATTCAGGGGAATAATAAACGCCGCCATCTTCATTTTCTGATGAAAAACATTCATAATTTTTAACCGCTAATTCGTAACCGTCATTGTTTTTTAAAAGTACAATAATCCCTCTTCGATTACGATCTAGTTCTCCACGGCTTTCATCTTTGACAAACTTACTTTTATCCGTTCCTTTAATGATAAGAGCACAATCTTCCTGGCCGTCTTTATTTAAATCGCCAAAAACTTTTTCAAAAATCACATAACCTTTTGGTAAAAAATCTTCTGGATTTCTTCCTTTTTCGATTGGTGAATCCGGATTTTCAGCAACTTCTTCAACATTATTTAAAACTTCCTGAATTTGTGCTGGTTCTTTTTTGTCTTTAGGATCTTTACAGCCTGCGTTAAGTAATAATATTAAAGTTGCTAAATAAAGTAGATATTTATTCATATAAATTATTGATAATTAAGTTTTAGACTTTGATTTCCATTTGCCATTTTTCCCAGCATAATCGTAATCAAGAATGTGTTTTCCTGTTCGAACCTGAAAATGTTTTAGTTGCGTAACAGTAAGATTGATATGTAAATATAGTATTCTGTAGGTAAATTTTTAATTTTAATTAAAGAGAATAACAAAAATAAGTTTTAGAGTAAGCTTTATAAAAATAGAATCAGAGATTTTTTTTGTTTGAAAATTTCAGTCTAATACTGTTATAAAAAAAGCTTATTTTGCCTTAAAGATTGCTTGCTTTTGTATTTAACGAAGCATTAGTATTAATGCATAAAAAGCAAACTAAAAAAAATACTATCTTTACCGATCAAACGTTTATGAACTTAAGTTGCTTTTTTGCAACACTACATATATAATTATGGCATGTACAAGTTGTTCAACCTCAGATGGTGGCGCACCAAAGGGTTGTAAAAATAATGGGACTTGCGGCACCGATAGCTGCAATAAATTGACGGTTTTTGACTGGCTCGCGAACATGAGTCCGTCTAATGGAGAGGCTATTTTTGATTGTGTTGAGGTTCGTTTTAAAAACGGACGCAAGGAATTTTTTAGAAATTCAGAAAAATTAACTTTAAGTATTGGTGATATTGTAGCAACTGTTGCATCGCCGGGACACGATATCGGGATTGTAACTTTGACAGGAGAATTGGTAAAAATTCAAATGAAGAAAAAAGGTGTGAATCACGAAAGTAACGAAGTACCTAAAATTTACCGAAAAGCTTCTCAAAAAGATATTGATATCTGGTCTGTAGCGCGTGATCGTGAAGAACCAATGAAAGTTCGTGCACGTGAATTAGCGATTCAGCATAAACTCGAAATGAAAATATCTGATATTGAATTTCAGGGAGACGGATCTAAAGCTACGTTTTACTATACCGCAAATGACAGGGTCGATTTTAGACTTTTAATTAAAGATTTTGCCAAAGAATTCAGTACCAGAGTCGAAATGAAACAAGTTGGTTTCCGTCAGGAAGCAGCTCGTTTAGGCGGAATTGGTTCTTGCGGACGAGAACTTTGCTGTTCGACCTGGCTTACAGATTTTAGAAGTGTAAATACTTCTGCAGCGCGTTACCAACAGCTTTCGCTAAATCCTCAAAAATTAGCCGGACAATGCGGAAAATTAAAGTGTTGCTTAAATTATGAGCTTGACACTTACATGGATGCATTGAAAGATTTCCCTGATTACGACACTAAATTAGTGACCGAAAAAGGAGATGCTATCTGTCAGAAACAAGATATTTTTAAAGGATTAATGTGGTTTGCGTACACCAATAACTTCGCAAACTGGCATGTTTTGAAAATCGATCAGGTAAAAGAAATTATTGCCGAGAATAAACAGAAAAACAAAGTTTCATCTCTTGAAGATTTTGCTATTGAAGTAGTTTCAGAACCTGAAAAAGACTTTAATAATGCAATGGGGCAGGAAAGTTTAACTCGTTTTGATCAGCCAAAAAGAAAGAAAAAACCAAGTCGCAAACGCAAACCAAATGCCGAAGCAGCGATTGTGGCTACTCCAAACAAACCTCAGCCAAATCAAAATCAGAACAAGCCTGCAGGAGGAAATCCAAATAAAGGAAATAACCCAAACAAGGGAAACAAACCGAATAATAACAAGCCGAATAAACCTAATAATTCAAACGAGAATAAACCGGCTGAACCTAGAAAACCTATAATTATTACTAAAAATGAGAATAAAAAATAGTGCGATTCTTCTTTTGGTAGGGATAATGCTTTTTTCTTGTGATAAAAAAAGAGTATTCGATGAGTACAAATCTGTTGGAAGTGCCTGGAACAAAGACAGTATTGTAACTTTTGATCTGCCAGTTTTAGATTCAACCAAAAAGTACAATTTATTTATAAATTTAAGGGACAATAACAATTATCCATTCAAGAATTTATTTTTAATTGTAGCTATCGAAACTCCAAGTGGTTTCACCAAAGTAGATACTTTAGAATACGAGATGGCAAAACCGGACGGAACCTTGTTAGGAAACGGTTTTACGGATATAAAAGAGAGTAAACTTTATTATAAAGAAGATGTAAAGTTTAAAGGAAAATATAAAGTACACATCAAACAAGCCGTTAGAGAATCAGGAAAAATCCCTGGTGTTCAGGCTTTAGAAGGTATTACAGACGTAGGTTTTAGAATAGAACAAAAAGATTAGAAAAATAGTTATATGGCCACTAAGAAAAACAATCAACCTAATAGTAATAAAGATATTAACTACTATAAAAAGAAATTCTGGCGAGTTTTTGCTTATACCTTGCTGGGTATTTTAGCTTTCTTTTTATTTGCCTCATGGGGATTATTCGGATCGATGCCTTCTTTTGAAGACTTAGAAAATCCGGATTCTAATTTGGCAACAGAAATTATTTCATCTGATGGAGTAGTAATTGGTAAATATTTTAAAACCAACAGATCACAACTTAAATATTCGGATTTACCGAAAAACCTGGTAGATGCTTTGGTTGCAACTGAAGATGCCCGTTTTTATGAACATTCAGGAATCGATGGACGCGGAACGCTAAGAGCTGCTTTTTCCCTGGGAACCAATGGAGGAGCCAGTACCCTGACACAGCAGTTGGCAAAACAGTTATTTCATCGTGGAGGATCTAGCTTTTTACCCTTTAGAATAGTACAAAAGATAAAAGAATGGATTATTGCTATTCGTTTGGAACGTCAATATACCAAAAATGAGATTTTAGCGATGTACTGCAACGTTTATGATTTTGGAAATTATGCTGTTGGGGTAAGTTCGGCAGCTCAAACTTATTTTTCCAAAGAACCTAAAGATTTAACTATAGACGAATCGGCAATATTGGTTGGGATGTTTAATAATTCATCTCTTTATAATCCGTTGCGAAACCCGGTTGGTGTTAAAAACCGTCGTGATGTGGTGTTGGGTCAAATGGTAAAAGCCAAGATGATTACGGAGGCTCAGAAAGAGAAGTACAAGGCAATGCCAATTGCTTTAAAATTCAAATTAGAAAGTCACCGGGAAGGTACAGCGACTTATTTCAGGGAATATCTTCGTGATTACATGAAAAAATGGGTTGCTGAAAACAAAAAACCAGACGGTTCTGATTATGATATTTATAAAGATGGTTTAAAAATCTATACTACTATCGATTCAAGAATGCAGTTACATGCCGAAGAAGCGGTTTCTGAGCACATGAAAAATTTACAGCAACAATTTTTTATTGAGCAAAAAAACAATAAAAATGCACCGTTTGTAAATATTACTCAGGCAGAAACAGATAAACTGATGATGCAGGCGATGAAAAATTCTACGCGTTGGGCTATCATGAAAGATCTGGATAAGAGCGAAGATGATATCATTGCTTCTTTTAAAGTAAAAACAAAAATGCGCGTATTTACCTGGAAAGGGGAACGTGATACAGTAATGACACCGCTTGATTCTATTCGTTATTTCAAACACTTTTTACAATCTGGTTTAATGGCGATGGAGCCTCAAACCGGGAACATTAAAGCGTGGGTTGGTGGAATCAATTATAAATATTTTCAATACGATCACGTAGGGCAGGGAGCAAGACAAGTAGGTTCTACTTTTAAACCGTTTGTTTACGCCACTGCTATTGAGCAACTAAATATGTCTCCTTGTGATTCTATCCTTGACGGACCGTTTATGATTCACAAAGGACGTCATAATGTGACTGCAGACTGGGAACCTAGAAACTCAGACAACAGATACCGCGGAATGGTTACTTTAAAACAAGGTTTGGCGAATTCCATAAATACGATTTCTGCTAAATTAATAGATCGTGTAGGACCTGAAGCTGTTGTAGAACTAACGCACAAATTAGGAGTTAAAACCGAAATTCCTGCGCAGCCTTCGATTGCTTTGGGAGCTGTGGATATTACGGTTGAAGATATGGTTGCTGCTTATGGTACATTTGCCAATCAGGGAGTCTATGTAAAACCACAATTTTTAAGCCGTATCGAGAATAAAAGCGGAGAGGTTATTTATGAGCCAATCCCTGAATCTCATGACGTTTTAAATAAAGATATTGCCTTTGCAGTAATCAAATTACTTCAGGGTGTTACAGAAACCGGATCTGGTGCACGTTTACGTACGCAAGGAGGAGGAAGTGGAGATAATCGCTGGACAGGATATCCGTACATGTTTAAAAACGCAATTGCGGGTAAAACAGGAACAACTCAAAACCAGTCTGATGGTTGGTTCATGGGAATGGTGCCTAACTTAGTAACAGGAGTTTGGGTAGGTTGCGAAGATCGTTCGGCACGTTTTAAAAGTTTAACTTACGGACAAGGTGCAACTGCTGCATTGCCAATTTGGGGTTACTTTATGAAACTTTGTTATGCAGATCCCGGACTTCAGGTTTCGAAATCAGATTTTGAGCGACCAGCAAATCTTTCGATAAAAGTAGATTGTTATAGTGCTCCAAAAGTAAAAGATACAACAGCTACGGAACAAAACACAGACGAATTCGAACTGTAGTTTAAATTCCTTTTTTATATAAAATTATCCTTTTGTGATCTTCTGAAATCAGTTGAAAACAAAAGGATTTTTTTTGAATAAGTTTTAATGAAATTTTACCGCAAAGAACGCTAAGATTTACGTGAAGTTCGCAAAGAATTAAAACTTTGTGTCTTCGCGTCTTTGCGAGATTAAAATGAAATTCTTTGCGACCTTGCGGTTAAAAAAACAGATTTATTTTTTTACGAAATCGTTATAATTTAATCTAAAAATCTTATTTTTATCAAAAATATACGGTAATAAAGACCATTTGTTATGATTACAAAAAAAGTAAATAACGTTCAAGAGGCTACAGCAGGAATAGAAAGCGGAATGACCATTATGTTTGGTGGTTTTGGTTTATGCGGAATTCCTGAAAATACTATAGCAGCATTAGTAAAAACAACCGTTTCTGATTTAACTTGTATTTCGAATAATGCAGGAGTTGATGATTTTGGTTTGGGATTGCTTTTGCAAAAGAAACAAATAAAAAAAATGATTTCGTCTTATGTTGGCGAAAATGCTGAGTTCGAACGCCAGATGCTTTCCGGAGAACTTGAAGTTGAACTCACACCACAAGGCACTTTAGCGGAACGTTGTCGTGCAGCACAAGCCGGAATTCCAGCTTTCTTTACTCCGGCCGGTTACGGTACCGAAGTTGCCGAAGGAAAAGAAGTTCGAGAATTCAACGGAAAAATGCATATCATGGAACAAGCTTTCAAAGCCGATTTCGCGATTGTAAAAGCATGGAAAGGCGATGAAGCCGGAAATCTTATTTTTAAAGGAACAGCCAGAAACTTCAATGCATGTATGGCCGGAGCAGCAAAAATTACCATTGCCGAGGTTGAGGAATTAGTTTCTGTTGGTACTTTAGATCCGAATCAAATTCATATTCCGGGAATTATGGTCCAGCGCATTTTTCAGGGTGAAAAATTTGAGAAAAGGATTGAACAACGAACTGTGAGACAGAGAGCTTAATTAGATAATGTGCCAATTAGATAATTAAAAATATTATTGCAATAAAGTTGCTTTAAATGCTTTAAGGGTTTGAAAGTTAAAACATTATCATTAATTACTTTAGGTGAAAAATTATCTCATTATCAAATTCTCTAATTGACTCATTAAAATACGCACATTAAACTTATGACAAAGCTTTTTAATATCTTCCTGTTTTCCTTATTGTCTTTTTCGACTTTCGCACAATCGACAAATGAATTGAGACAACAATTAAATCAGATCATTTCGTCTAAAAACGCAACAGTCGGAATTTCGATAAAAGGCATTGAAGATAAAGATACTTTAAGTATCAACGGAAACTTAAAAGTGCCTATGATGAGTGTTTTTAAATTTCATATTGCTTTGGCAGTTTTAAATAAAGTTGATGAAGGTAAGTTTTCATTAACACAGGAGATTTTTATTAAAAAGAAAGATTTACATGAAAATACCTGGAGTCCGATGCGAGAAGATTATCCGGATGGGAATGTAAATTTAACTTTAGATAAAGTATTAAGATACACCGTTTCGCATAGTGACAACAATGGTTGTGATATATTGATTGATTTGGTTGGAGGAACAAAAGTGGTACAGAAGTTTATCAATCAACAAGGAATTAAAGACTTTGTGATTAAAGTAAACGAAGATCAAATGAAAACCTGGAAAAATCTTTATGTTAATACAACAATTCCGCTGGCAACAACAGCGTTATTGGAAAAGTTTTTTAAAGGAGAAATTCTAAAAGAAAGCACTACAAAGTATTTGTATCAAATAATGACAGAAACATCAAGAGGATTAACCTGGATGAAAGCCGGACTTCCTGAAAATACAGAACTGGCACACAGAACAGGGATTTCAGGAACAAATGATGCTAATTTGAGAGTAGCAATGAATGATATTGGAATTGTAAAACTGCCCAACGGAAAACATTTTATTTTATGCGTTTATTTAAAAAATATTACAGAAAAACAGGAAGATACAGAGAAAATAATTGCAGACATAACAAAAGCAACCTGGGATTATTTTACAAGAAAATAATTAGATAATTAGAAAATGTGATAATTAGATAATTACTTAGATTGCGCAAAGTGCAGCATTATCTAATTTCCAAATTGACACATTAAAGACTATGTTAACAAAAGAAGATATTGCAAAACGAATTGCAAAAGAAGTAAAAGACAGGTATTTTGTGAACTTAGGAATCGGAATTCCGACTTTGGTTGCGAATTACGTGAGAGAAGATATTGCAGTTGAGTTTCAGAGCGAGAATGGCGTTTTGGGCATGGGACCTTTTCCTTTTGCGGGAGAAGAAGACGCTGATATTATCAACGCGGGAAAGCAAACGATTACCACACTTCCGGGAGCAAGTTTCTTTGATTCGGCTTTTAGTTTCGGAATGATTCGCAGCCAGAAAGTAGATTTAACGATTTTGGGTGCGATGGAAGTTTCTGAAAACGGAGATATTGCCAACTGGAAAATTCCGGGGAAAATGGTAAAAGGGATGGGAGGCGCGATGGATTTGGTGGCTTCCGCTGAAAATATTATCGTGGCGATGATGCACGTTAATAAAGCAGGAGAATCTAAAATATTAAAAAAATGTACTTTGCCATTAACGGGCGTAGGATGCGTTAAAAAGGTCGTAACCGAATTAGCAGTTCTCGAAGTAACCGAAAAGGGTTTTAAGCTCTTAGAACGAGCGCCAGGTGTTTCTGTCGAGCACATCATAGCTTCTACAGAAGCAGAGTTAATTATTGAAGGAGAAATTCCCGAAATGGCAATTTAGATTTAAAAAAAAAGATTTATGCCACAAAGACACGAAGACACAAGTTTTCTAAATGACAAAACCGCCTAATTAGGCGGTTTTTGTTTTATACTTTTAAAAATTACTTTGCGTCTTTGTGGCATTTTATTACAATGTAAAACTCATACGGCCAAAGTAGTAAGCCCCAGTAGTTCCCATTTGCACAGGAGCATATTTGAAAACTCCATAATAACTGTTCTCGTAAATTTGTCTGTCCGGGAAAATATCAAATAAGTTGTTGGCTCCCAAAGCAATCTGAATTTTTGGAGTTATTTTATACGCTACCGTCATGTCTGTAACCACTTTCCCGTTGTGTTTTTGGATACCTCCAAAAGGGAAACCATCACGAATTACTTCCCCAAAATAAGTATTTCTTACTAAGAAATTCCATTTGGTCAGGCTATAATTAATAGCAAAAGTACCTTTGTGTTTAGGCGTATTGGTTTCGATCAGACTTCTTTCCTGAGGGCCATAATACACATCTTCCTGACCCACAAATAAAGGCGGAATATTGTTTAATTGATCATCTACTTTATTGTCGTTGTAGTTGTACAATAGCGAAAGATTCATTTTTCCCGGACCAACATTCATATCATAATCAATTACAACGTCAACTCCGTTTGTAGTAGTGTTAATGGCATTGGTAAAAAAACGTCCAGTTTGTGCGCCGTATTGCGCAAACAAAGCACGAAGGGCAGGAACAGGTTCACCTGAAGCGTCATTTCCTAAGTTTCCTGTAAGGATGATTCTATTGTCAATTCTAATGTGGTAATAATCAGCTGTAATATGTAATTTTTTTGTTGGAGAATAAACAATTCCAAAACTGTAGTTTCTCGAAGTTTCTTTTTTTAATTTCGGAATTCCCAATTCTTTCGCTACCTGACTGTCATTTCTAAAAATACCCGAATTCAGGATTTGTCCGTCAACAGCATCAGTTGCAATATTATTGAAGTATTGTTGGTGCAATGATGGTGCTCTAAAACCAGAACTGATCGCTCCGCGAACAAATAGATTATCTAAGATTTTATATCTCGCAGATAATTTTCCGTTGATTGTATTTCCAAAGTCAGTATAATCTTCGTAACGACCTGCAACTCCAATCAATAATTTCTCAGTAATATCCGCCTCAACATCAGCATAAACCCCAACGCTGTTTCTGTTTTCATTCACTTCATTCAAAGGAGAAAATCCCGGGAATGATTGTGCCCCGCCATTGATATAAGAGTTCTCTTCTCCAGGAACAATTTTGTATTTCTCAAAACGATATTCACATCCAAATGCAACATTTAAACCATGAAAAATATCTTTATATAATCTCGAAATGTCAGCATTCACAGTGTTTTGCAAGAAAGAGTGATTTCCGGCTTTAAAATCTGTCTG
>Ga0302173_10001379_pt1 | contig 12257 bp, 11 predicted proteins | sample I_Fen_N3_1_FD_198785 | JGI IMG/M metagenome (GOLD analysis project Ga0302173, IMG submission 198785) | Peat permafrost microbial communities from Stordalen Mire near Abisko, Sweden - I_Fen_N3_1 | ecosystem: Environmental > Terrestrial > Soil > Wetlands > Permafrost | place: Sweden: Abisko... | reverse complement strand
TGTTTCCAGCTTCAAGGTTTGGCTCGATTGAATCTTTGTACATTTTAGCTTGTTTTTCATCATTGATAAGAATCATGATAATATCTGCTTTTTTTGCTGCTTCTGCTGCAGTATATACTTCAAATCCTTGAGCTTCTGCTTTCGCCCATGATTTACTTCCTTCATATAGGCCAACTATAACGTTTGCACCTGATTCTTTTGCATTAAGTGCATGTGCATGACCTTGGCTTCCGTAACCAATAACAGCTATTGTCTTGCCATCAAGTAATGATAAATTACAGTCTTGTTGATAATAAATCTTTGCCATTTTGTGGTACCTCCATTTTATTATTGTTATTATTTATTTTAAATTTGCAGTTCCTCTTGCTAAGCCAGTCAATCCGGTTCTTGCAATCTCTGTAATTTTAAAACCATCAAGTAATTCTGTAAATGCATTCAATTTTATTTGATTACCAGTAAGTTCCATAATCATTGATTCTTTTGAAACATCCACAATCTTTGCTCTAAAAATATCTGCAATCGCTATAATTGTCTGTCTGTCTTTTTCGGATGCAAAAACTTTTACTAATATTAATTCTCTGCAAACAGATGCTTCATTCGGTAATTCAAATACCTCCCTAACATCCGTAAGTTTTAAAAGTTGTTTTTGGATTTGATCTAAAACGTCATCGTCACCTGAAACTGCAACTGTCATTCTAGAATATTTGGGATCTTGTGTTGTGCCTACCGTAAGACTGTCTATATTATACCCTCTTCTACTAAACAATCCAGCAACACGGCTTAACACACCTGATGAATTATCCACGAGAATAGATAAAACTGCTTGTCTCATAAATACTTCCTGCCTTTCAAGTAATTACTAAAATAGTGACACAAATAATAAAATCTTCACAAACTATTTATAGAATATCTATAAGTCGCCATTTTTTTAATTGTAGCAATTAGTTACTGCTTTGTCAATATGCAAATGGGTGCTTCAAGCATCTTAGCGTCATCACCATTATGCGTCACAATCAGCACTGTTCTGCCTCGTTGATTATCTTTAACGTAGGCAATAACAGTCTTCTTTGTCTCTTCATCCAACCCCTTAAATGGCTCATCCATTAATACAATATCGGAATTTACAATCATCGCTCTAACAATAGCGACTCGCTGTCGCATGCCCCCACTGAGGAGTGAAACTTTCTTTAATAAAGCATTTTGGGGTAGCACCAAGGCTAACTGCTTTCTAATAACATCTTTTGATATGCTCTTATCACAGACCATCAAAAGATTGCCTAAAGAAGTCAAATTGTCACAAAGCCTCTCTTCTTGAAACACCGCTGAAATTTTGGTATTTTCATCAATTCCATGGACAAAACCGCTGTCTTTTTTTTCAAGTCCCATTAGGATTTTCAGCAATGTTGTCTTTCCAATTCCTGATTCACCCATTAAACAACTTATTTTGCCGGCTTCGAATTCAAAACTAATGGAATTCAATACATGATTATCGCCATAACTTTTACATAATTTTTCTATATAAATATTATTTTTACACTTCGCTTCCATTTAATTTTCCAACCCCTTTCTAATACCAATTAATATGATTAAAAAGAGTTTTTCAAATATCACACTAACAATTATAATTGCAATACTCCACGCTAACAATTCATCTGTCATTAAATACAATTTAGAAAGATACATCTGCTCACCAATTGATTTTGATGGCAGTCCAATGACCTCTGCCGATATTCCTGCCTTCCAGCACATTCCCAAAGCTATTTTACAATTTGAAATAATATATGGAAATATCTCAGGTGCATAGATATACCGTGTCTTTTTAATCCAACCCATACGAAAAACTTTTGACATTTCCAATAATTTTATATCCAAATTATTGAAGCCTTCCAACGTTCCTATGTATATCATCGGAAATACTACAATTAACGAAATTATAACTGAAAGATTTTTTGACCCCGCCCATATTAACAGCAATATAATAAATGATACCACTGGTAATGCCTTCATAAGATAAATAAGAGGCGATAGAAATTCTTTTAAAAACCGAAAACGATTTGCGGCTGCTGCAAAAACAATACCGGTAACAAATGCAATTATAAATCCCAAAATTATCTTTATAAAACTATTGATCATACATTGATAGAACAGTTGTTTCTGCAACAATGAAAGGATGCTTAAAAGCACCTTGACAGGGCTTGCAATAATTAATTCAAGTCCCGTTAAGTAGCTTATAAGCTGCCATATACAAAGCCATATAAATATGACCACTATCTTTTTCATTACCGTCTTAGTCATTCGTAATTTCTCCATAAATTTCTAGTAATTTTCACATTTCACCTGGTAGAAACCCTGTGGATATCCGCATACAGGACAAACGAGTGGTGCTTCTTTTCCAACGTAGACATATCCACAATTTATACATTGCCATTTTGCACCGCCCTCTCTTGTAAATACAGTTCCACCTTCTATATTATCAAGTAATTTTTGGAAACTCGCCTCATGAATCGCTTCAATATCGCCTACTTGATCAAACAACTTAGCGACCGAATCAAATCCATCTTTCCTAGCTTCGTCAGCAAACTTCTTGTACATATTCGTCCATTCGTACCGTTCCGCAGCAATTGCTAGTTTTAGATTATCCTCTGTATCCCCAATTCTACCATTATTTAATAATTTATACCAAATCTTACCATGTTCTTGTTCGTTATGAGCTGTATTATCAAATATTGCACCTATTTGCTCATAACCATCAATTCTTGCACTATTTGCAAAGAAGGTATATTTAATTGCCGCTTGTGATTCAGCTGCAAATGCATTACGCAAGTTTTCTTCTGTTTTCGTTCCCTCAAATCGATTCATTTTATATTAACTCCGTTTATAATATAACTCTAATTATATTATAGTAAATGAGCAAAAAAATATTACTAATTCTATTACTCCGACTCTTTAATAATTACTTCACCTAATATTTTCGCAATCATATACAGAATTGATATATCAACCTCACTCCATTTTCTTCTTATTTTACCTATAATATCAAAAGAAATCATTCCGTTAATATGATTTTTATTTTTTATTAGAATTTGTAAGGAAGAACAAATCTCACTATTTTTCCATAACTTATAAGCATTCGTATAATCAATGGCTAATTTTTCAACATTATTAATGGTATTTATTCCATGTTCATCGAATAATTCCAGATAACTTTCTTCATTTATATAACTTGAATTTGATATCATCTTACTATAAAAGCCAGATGAATAAATACGATTAAACTCCTCACCAATATATACACAAATGCCACTAATATTCATGCGCATAACCAATTCATCTAATACAGATGGAATTGCCTTGGTTTTAAATTCCGAAAGCATACGAATGAACTCAGATACCATAACTGACTTATCAATTGTTTTCATCATCGGAAGGACTGCTTTTGATAATATTGTTTCAGATTGGTCTCTATCCAAATCTCCGTGTTTTTCACGATCATATATAATATATCTATCTCCACCTTTATTCTTTGCAATATATAAAGCTTTATCAGCAATTCTAAATAAAGTCTCATAGTCTAATGCATCCTTACCATATTGTGATACACCAATAGAACAGGTGAAAGTATAAGTCGAATTTTTTTCGTTAAAATCCCACTGCATATACTTTCTAACTGATTTAAGAATCGCTTTAATATCATCAACAGTCTTGATATTTTCAAGAAGTATTAAAAATTCATCTCCTCCGATTCTGCCAGCTCCCCCTCTTTGTCCGATTGCTTTTTTTAATGCGTTTGCTAATTTTAATATAATCTCATCACCAAACATATGTCCATATGTATCATTTACTAATTTGAAATTATCTATATCCAATATAATAAAACAAAGGAGTCCTTTTTCATTACCTAAATTATAGGTATTGATTTTATTAGTTGCAAACTCAGTAATTGATTTCTTATTCATTAATCCCGTACCCGAATCTATCTTACAGTCAATTGCTGAATGGTAGTAATCTTTATCGATACTCATACTATTAACCGTAGAGATCAAGCCAACTACTAATATCTTTTCATTACCTCTAAATATCGTCTGACCTTTAAAATCAAGGACTTGTTGTTGCTCACCTTTACTTAATAAACTTGTTTGAAATTGGGCCGAAAATCCAGCTAATCCATCTCTAATATTTTCACACAACTGATGAAACGGTACAATTGAAGTATCAGCAACATACCCTACTCGTAATGAACGTTTTTCAAATTCATCTAAAGTATCCTTTTCAAATATCTCAGATTGAGTATCTTTATATTTATATATCTTGATAATTTCTGTTTTGAAATTATACTCGAAGAATTTATCATTTACCAAATTCAAAAGATTCCTATACTTGTTTACGTTCTTGTCAGTTGAAGAAAATCTATTATTCATAGATATGATATCTCTTATTTCCAACTCGGTATATATGTCTTCATTCACTACTAAATTTCTATTAACTGCAAAAATAACACACCATCGATACATTCCATCTGATCTTTTTATACGTATTATTATCGAATCCTTATAGTCCCGATTCCTCGATAATTTCACAAAATACTCTCTATCATCCTCATAAACAAGTTTCTCGACTGGATAAAGTGAACCATTTCCCAAAAATTGATATACCGTTTCATCTGCAATTACAATAATATTATCTTTTCCAATCGTTAATCTTCCGCAAACCAAACTATTGATGTCGTATTCTATATTTACTATTGCCATATGTTCCCCTTTACATAATAGCTAAAACGCAAGTGAATAGTGATATCTAAATTTCTTTTAATGCTTGTTCAATGTCTGCAATAATATCATCTACATTTTCAATACCAACTGAAAATCTAATGAGATCTGGCTGAACACCAGCTTCAATTAGTTGTTCATCTGTCATTTGTCTGTGTGTATGACTTGCTGGATGAAGTACTGAAGTTCTGGCATCAGCAACATGAGTAACAATTGCTGCAAGTTTAAGACCATCCATAAACTTAGTAGCGATAGCTCTTCCGCCCTTAAGACCAAATGAAATGACACCGCATGTACCATTCGGCATATATTTCTTTGCTAGTTCATGATATTTGTTTCCTGCTAGTCCTGCATAGTTAACCCATGCAACTTTATCATTAGATTCGAGATACTGTGCAACCTTTTGGGCGTTAAAACAATGTTGCTTTACTCTAAGATGTAATGTTTCAAGTCCAAGATTCAACAGGAAAGCATTGTTAGGTGATTGCATTGAACCAAGATCTCTCATCAGTTGAACTGTCGCTTTTGTTATATAAGCACCTTTTCCAAACTTTTCTGCATAGATAATACCGTGATATGATTCATCTGGAGTTGTAAGTCCATGATATTTGATTCCGTATTTTTTCCAATCGAAATTACCACTGTCAACAATGCACCCTCCCAGTGAGACTGCATGTCCATCCATATATTTTGTTGTAGAATGAGTGATAATATCCGCACCCCATTCAAATGGTCTGCAATTGATTGGAGTAGCAAATGTATTATCAACAATCAATGGAACGTTGTTTTTATGCGCTATATTTGCAAATTTCTCGATATCAAGAATAACCAGTGCTGGATTTGCCACTGTTTCTCCAAAAAGGACTTTTGTGTTTGGTCTAAATGCCTTTTGAATTTCTTCTTCTGACGCATCCGGATCAACAAAAGTACATTCAATTCCAAGTTTCTTCATAGTCACACCAAACAGATTAAACGTCCCACCATAGATTGTTGAAGCGCTTACAATATGATCTCCAACTTCACAAATATTAAATATTGCATAGAAGTTTGCAGCTTGTCCTGATGACAAAAGCATCGCAGCCACGCCACCTTCCAAATCACAGATTTTACTAGCAACAACATCATTCGTTGGATTCTGCAATCTAGAATAAAAATAACCCGATTCTTCTAAATCAAATAGTGCTCCCATCTGCTCACTTGTGTCATACTTAAATGTTGTACTTTGATATATTGGAAGAACCCGAGGTTCACCATTCTTTGGCTGCCATCCACTTTGTATACACTTCGTCTCAATACTATAATCTTTCATAATCTTTCCCCACTTCCGTCTTATGTTTTTATTTCAAATTTTATATTTTTACGTTTTGCATATATATGCCTCTGCATTTATCTGTTGATGTGTCTTTGCGTCTTTGTGCGTCTTTTGCGCGTTTCTGTGTATCTCTTCTTGTGTGTCCTTGTGCGTCTTTATGCCCCTATATTTCTATGCCTCTGTGTCTCTATGTTTTTCCCTTTTACGTTTTCATTTAATCTTCGCTGCTGATTTTTTTCAACATGTAAATGGGAATATGAATTGATCAGTATTCATTTTTCGCAGACCGGCTGAAAACAGCGTAGCTGTTTGAAGGAAAGGCAAGATAAAATGAATACTAATCAATTCATATTCACTCAACACCCCCCAACAAATCAACCGCGCTCAATTAACATGAACAACGTTCCCATTGCTGTCAACAATCCTAATCTCGGTATAAATTTTAGCTAATTTTTCATCCGTATAATAGCTATCATAGAATTTTTCTATCGCATTCGTCGCTGGAATTCCATCTCTTCTTTCTTTTTGTCTCACTGTAGCGCCAAGCGATAAACCACAATCAAAAAGCATAAATACAACAATAAATATTGCCAATATTTTTCCTATCTTATCTGGAATTTTTTCTATATATCTGCTTAAAAAAGGATATGTATTTCTAATAAATATCATACCTAATATACCCCAAATAAGCATGAATTTAACGCTGGTTCTACCGTCAAAATTAAATGGCATATTACTATAATCCCATGATCTTGTTCCCAACACTTTCTCCTGGAAAATCGAACACACATATTCGAATATGCCTCCACTAAGTCCAGCAAAAAAAGCAATATGTAATGCATTAATATGCCTAATTCGATAGAGCAGCACTGTTATTCCAACTGCTGCCGCTCCATAAATTGGGCTAAGTGGTCCAATCACAAGTCCTTGTCTATTTACGAAATGACCTCTAATCATATAATACCAACCAGTTTCTATCAAATAGCCAGCAAATGATCCTATCATAAATAACCATATTAACTTGTAGAAACTTAGCGCATATGCATAAGACTTAGGATTATCATGATACTTTTGTTTATCATAATCCTTTTGTTTAACTAATAATCCGCTGACTTTATTACCGATTTTTCCCATCATTTTTATTTGTTCCTATACAATATCCGCTTCTATTTTTTTAACTTTAACTTTCTTAATCATTTTGCTTTCAACATTAATTATCTTAAACAAATAACCGCAGTATTCAATTTCAAAAGTTTCGCCTTCTTCCGGTATTTTTCCAAGGCAAAATATCATAAATCCATTCAATGTATCATAATCTTTATCTTCAAATTGAATATCAAGCAGATCTTCAATATCATCAAGCATTGTTGAACCATCAATTATGTATGAATTGTCCTCTTCTAATGAAATATACTGTTCGTCTTCATCATGCTCATCCATAATGTTTCCTACAATTTCTTCTAATATATCTTCCATCGTAACGATTCCAGATGTTTGTCCATACTCATCTATAACGATTGCCATATGAATTTTTTTCGTTTGCATTGTTTTAAACAAAGCATTAATATTACGCGTTTCTGGAATAAAATGTGCGTCATAAAGCAGTTCATCCTTTAATTCAATCAATGTGCTTTCTCTCTTCGAGATATCGGCATATATTTTCATTAAATCTCTAAAATGTAGAACGCCTACTATATTGTCAATATCTTTGTCATATACAGGGAATCTAGAATTACTCTCATATATTATTATGTTGAAAGATCCATCAATAGTATTATTGCCATCAATTGCAATAATATTTTTTCTATGAGTCATAATATCTTGAGCTTCCTTGTCTCCAAATTCAAAGATATTAGTTATCATCTCTGCTTCACTTGCTAGAATAACACCCTGCTCATGGCCTTCATTTACCATAGTAATAATCTCTTCTTCAGTAACATTATCTTCACCGTCAAATGGAACGATACCATATAACCTAATTGTTGCATTACTAATTTTCGTTATAACATATGTAATGGGAAATACAATTGTAAGTATTACTATTACAATACCGTAAAATGTATACACAAATTTTTCAGGATTTCTAGTGGCTGTCTTTTTTGGCACAAATATACCAAATACAGCAAGCATAATAATCAATACTATTGTTACAACCCAATAAATCCAGATATAATTACCAATATTAATTGTATTTTCAATACCCGATCCAATCATTTGAATAAGATAAGCACCTACTATCATATTCATAATAATTGTAGCCATGTGAATTGAGTTAATTAATTTCATAGGGTTATCAATCCACTTGAGAAGTATTATAGACTTCTTATCACCTTCTCTGACTTTTTGTTCTATTACATTTTCATTTACTGTTTGAATTGCCGCACCAAAGCCATATAAAATTGCATTAATGAGGATAAATACTAGAAAAATACCTATCCCCAGAGCGGGGTCCGCTTCATACATATTGTTCACCTTTCATAACTTTAAATTTAGTTAAAATATACCATATATCGTATTATACAGTCAATATGTATTGAAGTTTCAAATATCACCTGGCGTGCTATAAATTCATTTCCAGACTGATTTTCAACGCTTTATTTACTTGACCAATGATTTCGTTGTCAAGGTGGCATACTTTATCTTTTAATCTTTTTTTATCTATTGTTCTTAATTGCTCCAGTAAAATAACGGAATCTTTGACTATATCATATTTCAAAGAATCTATTTCTACATGAGTAGGTAATTTTGCCTTATTCATTTTGGACGTTATCGCAGCACAAATCACCGTAGGACTGTGTTTATTTCCAGTATCATTTTGAATTATAAGTACCGGCCGAATGCCGCCTTGTTCTGAGCCAACTACGGGTCTTAAGTCAGCGTAAAATATGTCCCCTCTTTTTATAACCAATTCAATCACACTCCATTAAATAGCTTTTGAAGTATATTCACTTCAACATTATTATTTCCATCTTACGGGTGTGTATTCAGTTATTTAACACAAATGTTTATTAAATATTTATTTACTCTAATTTCAAAGTCCACTGCTCATGAAAATAGTCCCTGCTTCCAATAAACTTACCATTATGGTAATAATTTCTTGGGATTCTTTTCCCTAAATCACAGACAAACTCATAATTGAACGTTCCAGCTAACTCAGCTATTTCCTCAACCGAAATATAATTATCCCCATCTCTTCCAATCAGCGTAACTGTATCATTTCTATGAACCTCACCAATATCCGTTACATCAAGCATCATCTGATCCATGCAGACCCTGCCCACGATTGGAACTTTTTGTCCATTGATTAAAGCATAACCTTTTGAAGAAAGAGCTCTTGGATATCCATCGCCATATCCTATAGAAACTGTTGCGAGTGTTGTAAGTCTTTTCGTTACAAATGTTCCGCCATAACTAACTTTCTCACCTGCTTCTACGGTTTTTACCATAGTAACATGACTTTTCAGTTCTAACGCTGGTGTTAAAATAATCTTTTTCTTATTTACTTCATCCGATGGATACATTCCATACATTGAAATTCCGAGTCTAACCAAATCCATATTTGCTTCTGGCATATCAATGATTCCAGCACTATTAGAAGAATGTTTTAGTTCAAAGATCATTCCTTCTTTTTCAAGGGATTCAACAAATTGATTAAATATTTGTAATTGTATATGCGCGGATGTTTTATCCAACTCATCGGCAGCTGCAAAATGAGTAAATATACCTTTGGATTCCAACATCGGTAGTGATTTTATCTTCCTAACAATCTCAATTCCAGATTCATTAGGCTCTAATCCAATCCTTCTCATTCCTGTATCTACCTTAATATGACACAATGCTTTTTTCCCTGCTCGTACTGCTGCATTTGATAGCATTGTCGCTGTTTCCAAATCAAATATTGTTGCATCCACATCATGCTCTATCAGCATTGGATAGTCATCTGGATTTACAAATCCCAAAATAAGAATTGGTTTATCAATACCATTTTCCCTAAGATTAATAGCCTCATCTATTGTTGCAACTGCATATCCAAACACTTTATTATATACTGTTTTTGAAACAGCTACATCTCCATGACCATAACCATCCGCTTTAACAACTGCAATGGCCCTAGTTCCTTTTTTTGTAACACTCAGTAGTGCATCTACATTCTTTTCAATTGCATCAAGATTAATATCTGCACATACTCTATAATACTTTCCCATTTTTTATCCTTTCGCATATACCTAATATTTATTTCATAACAGCGCAGATATTATCAATAATATCGCCTGCCTTCATTCCATATTCACCTTTTTTTAAAGCACTTTCATTACCTGCAAGACCATGAATATATACACCCAAACAAGCAGCATCAAAATATGACATTTTATTAGAAATTAGTCCTGCGATCACTCCTGTAAGGACATCTCCCGAACCACCTTTTGCCATACCACTATTTCCTGATGTATTAATATAGGTGGAACCATTTGAATCAGTAACGATTGTTCTTGCATCCTTCATAACACAGATAACATTCAGATTTATTGCATAAGTTTTTGAAAAACAATTTACAAACTCAGTTGCATATTTAATTGGATCCGATTTAATTACTAGCTTATCAAAACCGGATATTCTTTCCATTTCTCCTATATGTGGTGTTAATATAAACGTTGCTCCATCTGCACTTGAAAATACATTCATATCTGTCTTAGTATTTGCAATTATATCTGCCTTCGTATCTGCAATCTCATCTGTCTTGGTGTCTGCCTTTGTATCTGCAATCTCATCTGTCTTGGTGTCTGCATTTATATTTGTCTTGGTATCTGCAATTATATCTGCCTTCGTATTTGCAATTACATCGGTCTTGGTATCAGTAATTATATCTGCCTTCGTATTTATAATTATATCTGCCATTATATTTAAAGCATCTGCATCTATAATAGTAGGAACTCTTGTATTCCTAAGCACATATTTTGTCAATGTTACGGCTATTTTGCTTTTTGAAATTCCTGGTCCCATAATTATACAACTAGCCCATTCTAGTTCCTTTGAAATAATATTTTCAATCTGGTCAAATGCATAATCTGAATCATAAGTTGAAATCAATGCTTCCGGAACAGCTTTCAGAACTGCATCCCTATTATTTTCATGAGTTAATACCTTAACAAGGCCTGCTCCAGTTCTATATGCGCTGATTGCTGCCAGACAAGCAGCACCTCCAATATATTCTGATCCTGCAATAACAAGCACTTTACCATACATCCCTTTATTCGAATTCTTGATTCTCTTAGGTATTCGTTTTATATCCTCATTCGTAAAAGTAAAAGCTTTCTTTGCTATTTTAGGGATTATAACTTTCGGGAATCCGATATCTGCTACCTTTATCTTACCTGCATATTCTGTTCCTGGATATAACAGCAATCCAATTTTTCTATATCCAAAAGTTACTGTATAATCAGCTTTTACAGCAGTTCCCATAATCTGTCCATTTGTGGCATTAATACCAGATGGAATATCCACTGATACAACTTTCGCTTTCGCATCATTCACTGCTGCCACTAAATCAGAATATCTACCTTCCACATCTTTAGAAAGTCCAATTCCAAATATAGCATCTATTATTAAATTATATTCATTAAGCTTTATTTTGTTTCGTGTATATTTTTTAATTTTTACACCAGATTTTTTAGCAATTGATAACTGCATCTCACCTTCAGATGTCCTTACCCCATCTACTAAAATTGTAACTTCATAACCTTTTTCAAATAAAATTCTAGCTGCTGCTATCCCATCAGCCCCATTATTTCCATTTCCACAAACACTAATTATCTTATCACTTTTTGAAAATTTGCTTTCTATCAGACTCACCACACCCAAAGCCGCTCTTTCCATCAACACCACCGATGGCATCCCAAATTTATTAATAGAGAGATTATCTACCTGTTTCATCTGTTTAGACCCAAGAACAAACTTCATACAACCCGCCTCCACCTTCTATAAGAAATTTACTATATCTAACTAAATATCTATTTTATCGATACCGTTACCTTTATCTGTCACTGTATCTTTATATCTTTGCGTCTTTATGTCTTTGTGTCTTTATGTCTTTGTGTCTTTGTGTCTTTGTGTCTTTGTGTCTTTGTGTCTTTGTGTCTTTGTGTCTTTGTGTCTTTGTGTCTTTGTGTCTTTGTGTCTTT
>Ga0302173_10001376_pt1 | contig 12274 bp, 10 predicted proteins | sample I_Fen_N3_1_FD_198785 | JGI IMG/M metagenome (GOLD analysis project Ga0302173, IMG submission 198785) | Peat permafrost microbial communities from Stordalen Mire near Abisko, Sweden - I_Fen_N3_1 | ecosystem: Environmental > Terrestrial > Soil > Wetlands > Permafrost | place: Sweden: Abisko... | reverse complement strand
GAATGGATATAAGTAAAGACCTTGTAGAGATTTGCAAAAGAAATGCCATTGAGGCAGGTGTTCAGATTGACTTCCAACAAGGAAATGTTTCTATTATGCCTTTTCAATCAAATGAATTCAACCTTATTATTTCCGTTCTTGCATTTAAAAATTTCAAAGAACCAATTAAAGCATTAGAAGAAATATACAGAGTATTAAAGCCAGGTGGCAAAGCATTTATTATGGACTTGAACAGAAAAGCATCAATGAAGGCCACCAAAAAAATTGCAGTCTCAATGCCTGGCCATGTGCAGGAACAAATAAAAGTGGCCTCAAAGCTATAATGACTGCCCGCTCATCTGTAACATCTGGTAAAGACAATAATATGGTAATTGTCAATGACAGCAAATTATCAGGCTTCTGAATTGGAACAATTTTTGTAGTAAATAAAAATAACAATCTGACAAACTGACCTTATAATGAAAATTCCTCCTCTTAAATTGAATTCCGACTTACTTATAAAGAAGAATCATCTGCTTTTAATAATTTTCTTCTCTTTTTGTCTGATTACCTGTAATAAAACGACGGACAATACCATGGTAAAGGATAATAATTCATTGGTTATTAAATCCGGATTCATGTGCGGTTGGGGAGCCGGGCAAGATTCATTAATCATATCAAGTACAATGATTAAGTATGTTTACTCCGTTCCTGCCAATTCACAGATACCTGAAATTAATAAGGCAAGACCTATCACTGATACCGAATGGAATAACATTCTTAATTCAATCAATCTCAATAATTTTTTAAATCTGAATTATAATTCCTGTAATATATGTGTCGATGGCTGCGATGAATGGATTGCCATTAAAAATGATGCGATATCTCATCAGATCAGATTTGGAATGGGTATTAAAATTGACTCTATTAAACCTCTTCAGGATATTCTTTCACAATTGAGATCAGAATTTAGAAACTGATCCGGTCAAGACGCCCATACCTGCATGGACACTGTTATCAGAGTAATCTTAACAAAAATTTTCATAATTTCCGCTTTACAAACAGAAGTACCGGATCGATACTTCCGGATACTTTAACTTTTGGAAATCAAATTATTCTACTGAATCAATTTTATAAAAATGAAAATTTTGCTGATATATGGAGCAGTTGCCATAACAGCATTTATGGTGCAATTCGGAGTGCGGGCATTAAAAAAGATTCCGCTGAAAAAGATTTACATAGCATTAGCGGCAGCGGTTTTGATATATTGTTTAATGATCTCATTTCAAGTTTCGAATTGGGTTATAGGTAATTGCCTGATAATAGCAATATCAATTTTAGCTGGATTTGCGATTGGAAACTCCATATCAACAGTATCATCATTAATTGTCTTTTGTATAACAGCCGGAATTGTTGATTTTGTTTCTTTTACCGGCGGATTATCAGCCAGGATCATAGAAGAATACTCTAAAGGTCATAATTTAATATTACAAAATCTCTGTATTTCAATTCCATTTCATGGGAAAATAGTTCCTCTTTTGGGTATCGGAGATTTATTTGTTCTGGGTATTATTTTACGGTCGTTGAATAAAATTGGTTTTGAAAGCTGGTTTGTACCGCTCATACCAATAGCCGGACTCCTTATTGCATTACTGATAGGATTGATGTTTCATGGAATTTATGCATTACCAATAATTGGTGGTGTGACCATAATATTTTTGCTCATAAAAAACTATTCAGTAAAAACGTGACATCAGTAAAACATGCATTTATCATACTGAATTATTAACTTTAATTGTTTATAGCAATAGAAAATTTAACAGAATTCAATATGAAACGTGAACAGTATATTCCATTTGATAAGGAATTCTTACTCGAATTACAGATTGCAGAATACACTTTAGAAAAAAAGGAAGCAGATAATTTCAAAAAGCTATTCGATATACTGGAACATTATTTTCACTATGAAGCCTTTAACCTTATCCGTAGATTAAAACAAAATTATGCATTATTCGACCCTGATTTAAATCCTGAAGTACGTGCAGGATTTATTGGCAAAAGTAATTTTAAAATCTTTAAAGAGACTCTGCTTAAAGTTATTGAACGAGGTAATTTCAGACGTGTTGACGAGGATACTTTAATCGAAGCTTTAAAAAATTCAGATCTGATAGGTTTAAAACTTGCAATTGACTTTAACGATTTTAAAGATTATGGATTATACGTCAGGGGTCATCATAGAACCAGAGAAAAAGTATCTAAACTATTTTTCTGGAAGAAAGAAATAGAGTTTGAATACTATGACCGGGTAATGATTTATCTTAATTATAACGATGCAAATTACTTTAACGAAAAGAAGGTAAAATTAAGTAAACTGCCATTCGATCCGGGATGTATAGTAATAAAAATCTTCAAACGAGTTCCTAAAAACGATCTTGAAACCATCTTCCCAAATGCCATACCAAAGATGTCGACAAGAGATAAAATATTTTTTTGGGTTCCGGGTATTGTCGGAGGCATTTCGCTATTAAGTACAAAAGTAATCCCTGCCCTGATTGCGATGTATGGGGCTTATCAATCCGGTGAGTCTATTGATTTGTTAAACAGCAAAACTGCACTTAACCAGGGCCTGATTGCACTTGGTATATTGGTTGGATACCTGTTTCGCCAGTACAGTAGCTTTGTGAATAAAAAAATAAGATTCTCAAAAATGCTTTCCGATAGTCTTTACTTTAAGAATTTGGGTAACAACAGCGGAGCATTTTATTCCCTGTTAAACTCGTCGGAAGAAGAAGAACTTAAGGAAACAATCCTGGCATATGCATTTTTAAACAGAAGCATGAAGCCCTTAACCGCGGAGGAGCTCGATTTTCAAATTGAATCCTGGTTCAAAACAAAGCTGAATACAGATCTTGACTTTGATGTAACTGATGCTTTATTTAAACTTAAGAACACTGGTCTTGGCATCGAAACTAACGGTAAATGGGAAGTTATCCCTTTAGACAAAGCTCTAATACTGATAGACGAAGTATGGGATGGGGTTTTTGAGTATAACAAAAAATAAAATAATATACCCGAATGATTACGACAAAAGGACAAATAATTGATATCAACGGAAAAACCGAGTGGCTGCTTTTTCACCGTCTTTCAAAAAAAATCAACCCTGTTGACATTTTATCGCTTACTGACAGTATTATACAATTTCCAAATTTCCTCTTTACAGTGTCGTTTTTGATACTGGCTTTTACGCATCTTGATTTAAGAATAAAGCTCATAGCCCCGGCAAGCCTGTATTTTTGCGGTCAGATCATTATAAACCTTCGCCTGGGCTCAATTATCTTTAAACCGTTAAATGTACCGCTGATGGTTTTCCAGAAATTTAATCTTTTTATAATGGCCGGAGCATTTTTAGCCGGATTTTTCTTTCTTAACTGGTGGACACTTATGGTAATACCCTCCTATTTACTGGCAGCCTTCAGCTCCGTTCTGATACTGACTTCTCATGAGAAAAAATATTACCAGGTTCATTGGAATAAAAGTATTGGGAATTACGGGATTTTTATAAACAATGCTTTTCTCCTGACATATAAATACTATGCAACATGGTATAAATTACCTTTAAGCATATCACCAACCGACGAGGAAATAAAAAATCAGGACTGGTTAAAACCATATATCCTTATGCGTAAACACTGGGGAGAGATTGAAGATCATTTTAACAAGAAAGCAAGAATATACTGGCGGGTTTATTTAAATCTTAACAATTAAAAACTACTCATAAGAATATAAATAATTCCCGGAGCCTTAAATCCAAAGGCAAGTGTTCAAATGGAACAATTCTTGTTCCAGGATGCTTATCTGATATTGAATAAAAATTATGATTTTTTGTTTATCTTTAATATCATAATTTTGATACAGACAGTATTATACGATATTGTTATGAGCCCGATTTTAAATTCAGGTTTATGTCTGCTTGTTGTACTTATACTTGTTCATGTGCACAAAAAATTAATGTTAACAGGGCTGGTGTTTTTGGTCACAACCCTGGCAGGTCTTGCTCAGGACACTATCCATTTAAGAACATACTTCAGGGACTTGAAAACTGTGGATGTCTTTATTAAGGGTAAAAAATATGATTTTCTTTTTGATGCAGGCGGTGGGGAAACTTATATCTCGCCGGATATCGCTAAACTCATGAATAAAAAAATATATGGCAGTTCAACAGGATTCAGAATGGATGGTGAAATGATTAAGTATCAAAAATCTGACAGCATCTCCTTTAGAATAAGTTCAACAGAAGTATTTCATAAGACTGCCGGGGTATGGGATATTATGAGCATTCTGCCAAAAGAACTCCCAAAACTTGACGGGGTTATTTCTCTTAAATCTTTTAGCAATAGTATTTTAACAATTGACCTCTCTAAAAATATTTTAATAATTGAGAATAAGGCTTCCTCAAAAGAACAATTCAAAACAAAATCTCTGCTTCCAAGCCGTTTTACGAATGGTTTGCATGGAGATGAATTAACAATATTAATTGGCGTTCCAAAATACCGTTCTTCTTATTGGTTTCTGTTTGACACCGGCAATATCGGACCTGTGATTCTCTCAACTGAAAGCGCCGTACTATGGGGACTTCAATCAGAGACCAGCGATTCCGCAATCGTAGAGACTAATGCTGAATTTGTTATTGGTAAAAACATACTAAAAGAAAATTCCTATTCAAAGAAAATAATCTATGACGGCGTTTTAAATTTTGAAGCTATCAGTAAGTATATTTTCACTATTGACTTTAAGAAAAAGGAAGTCTGGATTAATTGAAAACTGCATTTGTAACCTGATTGTTGACTTCCTCCTTCAAATGTTTTGAAAACTTTGCTGAAACTGTAAATAACAGATAACTTATTTGTTTAACTAATAAATTCGTTATAAATTTGTATATAACTCCTTTTTAATAATATAACATGGTCACTCTCAATGGTTATAATAGCGTTTTCTGATTTCATATTCTGAAATTTAATGACATGAAAAATCCAACTGCCATTTTATTAGTAATCGCAGGTATTTTCACAGGATGTGCACGCTCCGAAAACAGGACCCCGCATATAGGATTAAATGACTCGACTTGTATTAAAATTATTGCAGATAATGTAGATGATACCCTTCGGGTGCAAACTTTGTTCTGTTCATTTTTCCCTTTCAGGCCTTGCAACGGGAAGCAAATCGAAATTATAAAACCCGGAACATACTATCTGACTTACCGGATTACAAAACCAGAGATGGTTAAATTTGAAATAGGAGAACATTTTCAATCTCTGTTAATTCCAGGCGATACCTTAGTCATAAATGTAGGTTTTGAAACAAATGAAAACAAGGAACGATCTGTTTATCATAAAATCAAAAATAATATCTATGATTATTACCATGCAAAAAAGAAAAAATTCGGATATTATTCATTTACCGATCTGGATGATAATCCTGTCTCCAGGTTTTTTGTTAAAATGGAGATATCGAAACAAGCTTACAGTGAGGCAATAGGTATTTTAAACAGTTCTGCTGAAAATAACATTTTGTTTCTAGAGAAAATAAAGAACCTCCCGGAATGGTTTACAGATCTTGAACATGCTAATATTACCTATGGTGCAGCTTGCAGGGCAATAGAGCTATACACAAGATTAACACCTGATGATCAAAAAGACATTCCTTTTTATAAAGTTGAATTCAATAATCCAAAGGCTCATCTTTCCTCTCTTTATTACTATTTCTTATTTGAATATTTAGATTACAAATATCCAATAGAAAACATTAATTTACCTTTCATAACCTGGAAAACTAATCAGTTTGCCAAAGGATCTAATTTGATAGACTCCTTGCTGAGTGGAGAAACTAAGGATTATTTTATAACCTGCAGATTAGCAGATCTGTATTTTTTCAGCAACTCAGAGGAAAACATCGAAACAGCCAACACATTTATAACTAGAAATTTTACTCACCTCACTGAAGATAAGATCAGATTCTTAAATCATGAAAAAGTTCAAAAAATTAAATATTTGGGAATAAAAAGCAATTTACCAAGGGGCGATAAGGCGCCCAGGTTTTATTTGAAGGATGTTAACGGAACTCCACACGAATTATCGGATTTTAAAGACAAATTCATTTTTATTCACTTTTGGGCTACATGGTGTGCACCCTGCATCAGTGATATCCCTGCACTAAATCAACTTTATTCAAACTTAGGAAATAAACCTGTAGAAATAATCAATATCTGCATGGATGAAAATCCTGATAAATGGAAAGAAATTATTGAAAAAAAGAATTTAAAAGGTACCAACCTAATTTGTAAAGGAAGTTGGGAGAAATCGCTGAAACGTCTGTACTTCATTACTGAATTGCCGCACTATACCCTGGTTGATCAGAAAGGCATGATAATAAATAATAATTGTAATGGACCTGCTGAGATATCAGCACAGATTAAGCAACTGCTTGACAATAAATGAAAGACTCGAACTAAGGCAGGTGGTTGGATTATTTTCGAAAAAACAAGGAAACTAATATATCACCCGGGTTTGGGAATTTACTGACTTTCTTGAACAACACTAAATCTTCTGATTTATGAAAAATGTTTTGATGATAATTCCTCAGGAGAGATTCAGAGATGAAGAGCTGTTTGCAACTAAAGGTGAACTGGAAAAACTTGGACACAAAATAACAATAGCAAGTACAAAAACAGGCACTTCTCCAGTCAGTAGAGGAGGTTTTGCACAATCAGAATTTGATATAAAAAAGATAGATGTAAATACCTATGATGCGGTAAATGCTCCAAAGAGTTCGAAATTATTCGGACAAACCATAGGGAAACTTTTGGATGAGAATTAACAAAACTAACTGAACTGAATTTAATCCTGAATATTCTTAATTTTCTCAAATATTAGTCCGGGAATAACTGAAGTATTTAGATCAATATTAAAACTAATTTCTATGATTTATTTTCTGAAGATTACTGTTTTGCCTGTTGCAGCCGATAGTTTTGCTGCTTCGAGGATTTTTACAACCAGCACATTATTTTCCAGCGAATAAGGGTCAAATTTTGTCATTTTTATTTTCCCCTTTATAACATCCGCAAAATAGGAGAATGGATCAACATAGACTGCTATATCGTTTGAAGTGACCTGAATTGTTTTTTCTGCTTCCATTTTTCCATTTCTTAATCGCATAGTATTATTATTCAATGCAATGATTGAACCTAATTTTCCATATATTTCCATGTCTTTTCTGCCAAAGGGCCAGTTCCATGATGCCTGTATAATACACTGTGCAGCAGCATAGCTGACAATAATCGTTGCCTCGTCATCCACCTTCGGATAAATATCAGGTTTAAAATGCCTGGTCACTGCTGTAACAGAGAAAGGTTGTTCTCCTTTCTTCAGATAAGTCATCAGATTTGCTCCGTAACAACCAAAATCCATTATAGCTCCACCCCCGTTTTGAACAGGATCAGTCAGCCAATCGAGAAACTCTTTACTTACGCCTATTTCTTTTGGCCCCTGGTGTCCGTCATGAATTACGACTTTTTTCAGATCTCCGACATAATTACTGTCATTAACCAGCTGAAAAGATTTTGCAGTCGAAGGATACCATGATGTTTCGTAATCAGTGAGTAGAAAAATGTGAAATTTTTCCGCCAGTTCCTTCATCTTCAGAGCATGCTCAGTATTGGCAGCTAAAGGCTTTTCTACCATCACATGAATTCCTCTGGGTGCACATGCCTCAACCACTGCCATATGTTCGTAGATAGAACCGAATGCGACAACAGCATCAGGTTTTACCGAATCAAGCATTTTACCAAGATCTTTATGAATCAGTTCAGGATTGAAATTATATGTTTTTGCTAAGCGAAGTGCCAGTTCGCGATTCGGCTCATAAATTCCTACCAGAGTAAAATCCGATTTATCCTTTCTTCCCAGGATAAAAGCTGAATGTCCGTGGGTAAGTCCGGCAATTGCAAGCCTAATGGGCTTTTGCGAAGGTTGCTGTGCCTTAATAATGAAAGATGATATCAATATCAAACCCAGAAAAATGATGCTATTCTTAAGATTTCTCATACAATATAAAATTATTCAGTGATTTCACAGCTATTCTTCCACAATCAAAATATCCCACGGTTTAAGGGATAAACTATCACCCTTTTTTAATGTTTTACCTGTTAGAAGGGCTGTTCCCTTGTCGGAGAAGAAGTTGAAAGACTGTTGCAGCCCTGAATAATTCAGATAATAACGAATAGTTTTTCCCTCGTCGTTGGTCCCGAATTTCGTTACAAGCGGATAGGATAAGTTGTTGTCCTTATTAATTATACCGATTTCCAAAGCCTTGTCAGATACTATTTTTGACTGAATTTCATCGGTTACAAGGCTACCCTCGTAGATAAAGCTTCCTTTACCAAATCTGTTTTCAGTCACAGCCGGATATCCTGAGAAGAATGGATCATCATAGACAGCAATTGGCTTTGCTGTTTCAGGTATTAAAAATTCAGCCCAATCCTTTGCTGTATTTTTACCATCTCCAACTTTAAATGGATCGTCACGAAGAGGAATTGACTTTATGTTTGAAAATTCCTGATAATATAATCCGGCAGATTCACGTAATGGCCCGGGAGCTTTTATATGCCTGACGACGGAGTTTTCATCACAGAAGCCGCTTTTAACCGACATAATAACATGACCACCATTTTTTACAAATGCAGAAATCTTATTAAGCAGAGCATCGCTAGCTACATATAATGGAGGTACAAGCAATAGTGAGTAGCCAGTAAAATCAGCATTTTCTGCCATAACAAAATCAACACCGATGTTCTGCCTGAAAGCAGCCCGATGCATTTGTCTTAAAACTTCCATATAAGCATTTCCTTCTTTAAAAGGCATATAGCCTAAACCAAATTCCGAATCCCGACTGTAAAGAATTGCTGTTTTGTTTCTGATCTTAAGATTAACCAGCTTAGATCCGATTTTCTGCAGTTCATGAGCCGTCTGACTGACCTCCTTATAAAATCTGTTTGGTTCCAGGTCGTGTCCCAATACACCTTTCCAATAAGTTTCCTGACCATAATGAATCGAATGCCAGTGCCAGTATTCAACCATGTTGGCACCACACGCAATATGAGAATAAACAAACAACCTTCCCTGTCCGTCAAAAGGAGGATACTGACCTTTCGAATCCCAGCCAATTGTCTGGGCATTGGTCTCGGTTATCAGATGATTTGTTTTTTTCACACTCCGGTAGAAATCATCGGCCCACATAACGTCTTCACCGGCAACACTGTTTTGACTGCCATGATAAACATTTAAAGATGGCATATCGAGTTTCTGGTCTGCAGCCAACTGATCAACACTGCTAATCCAGGGCATAAAATCGTGGGTGATGAATTGGTCGGGACGTTTGTACTCACTTACAATTCCAGCCTGCCAGGTAATAAAATCGGCCACTGTTTTAACAATGTACCTGTCCCACTCAAGCTTATAGGATGGATTTGTAGCACCGGTTCTCGTCGGGAACTCATCCCAGCTATTTAGTGTCATTCCCCAATAGTTCAGACCCCACAAAGTATTAAGTGTATCGGTGGTTTTGTATTTCCTTTTCATGTAATCAACAAAACCCCTGAAATAGTCATAATTGGCTGTACCGTAATCATGGGTTTCATTATCAACCTGATACCCAATGATATCAGGATGTTTAGAATAATGCTCCATCATCCTTCTGATTATGCGCTCGGAATAGAACAGGTAAGTCGGATTTGTGATATCGAAATTCTGACGGATACCATAACCTGTCTTTGATCCGTCGAGCCGTTCGACTAACAATTCAGGATGTTTTTTTGCCATCCATGCAGGAATGGAGTATGTTGGAGTACCCAGAATGACCTTAATTCCTGCTTTTTGCATACGGTCAATGATACGGTCCATCCATGCAAATTCAAAACGGCCCTCTTCCGGTTCAAAAAGGCTCCATGTCGATTCACCCAGACGAACAACGGAAATACCTGCATCCTGCATAAGCTGAACGTCTTTTTCAAGCCGATCATATGGCATGTATTCATGGTAATATGCAACACCATATAAGACAGTACTGAATCTCTTTGGTTGAGCCTTGATACCAGTGACACATATAAGCAAGAGAGAAATTGTTAAGATCTTCCTGATCCTGTTCCTGAATTTGATTAATTGTAACATGACCTGTTTAATATTTAATTTCATTCGGCAAAATATATCTTTATTCCTTGTCTTCATTAATAAAAAGTTGCATTGAGAAAAATTAATTCTTAAGAGTATCCACTCCAAAGAAAATTATTTTTGCTTCCGCTTTTAAAAATGTTGAATGTATAATGGCATGTCCTTCCTTGTCGAATGAAAGATCAACTCCCTTCGTTTCCCATGATTTTTGAACAGGTATCTTTCTTGTTATATATGAATAACTTCCAGGATGACTCGAAAAAACAACAACAGTCCCTTTGCCTGTTTCTGAGTTGATTTTTTCATAATTTTCAGGACTTCCTCCCACCGCTCCATCCCTGATCAATGCCGATTCAGTCATATCATATCTGATCTGTTTATAAAATCCAAGCGATTTTTGGAAGAAATCAATTCCCTGTTTTGAGATTTTAGGAAGATCTCCCCATATACCATTTTGTCCTAAAATCAACGATGCCACTGTAATCGACTGATTTTCGTAAGGATCATCGGGTAGATAGTGTGTCAGGAATAGAGATGTCGGTATCCATTTATCAAATGTCAGAGGGGTACGGCAAATCCACGTCCGTGCCGGTCCCGGATAAAAGAATATATTCCACTGGCCATTTTCATGATCAAAAGGTATATCGTAATTTAAAAAGTAAGGACCATTATTGATCAGAAAATATTTCCCCGAAGAAAGAAAACCAAGACCGACTGATCGCCCGCCTTCTGTGATATCAAAATCAACAATCGCATCAGGACACTCTTTAGCAAGTTTATCAACCACATAGCTCATTGAACGGCCTATTTCAAAAGCGTACGATTCCAGCCTTTCCTGAGAGGTATTTTCTTCATTTCCATGAAAATGGCGGGGATCGTTACACTCATACTGACCTATAGCATCCCATTTGAAATATGTTACACCAAGTTCTTTATTCAGGCGTATCAACTCATCAGCAAAGGCATCACGGTACGAACTAACAAGACACATACCATAACTTTCTTCCGTTTCCCATATTGGAAACGGTTTACCTTCATTTCCGTTCATTGTACGGACACAATCTCGATGGGCTTTAAGCATTTTGCTAGAAACAGCTGCCACTGTCGGATTGAACCATAAACCAAGTTTCATTCCATTTTCTTTCAGCTTATTACTGATACTCTTTAAACCATCAGGAAAACGTTTAAGGTTGGGGTTCCAGTCTCCGGTTTTTTCAAACCAGCCCGCATCGATAACAAAAACTTCAATACCCATCTGATGAGCCACATCAATTTCCTTCATCATCCTCTCAAACGTCATATCAGCCAGATAAGGTTTTTTGTACCAATTCCTGTTCCGCTCCTGAAAATTCCATGTATTGTAAAAGATATAAGGTTTGCGGCTCTCCGTATTCTGGCTCATAAAATGTAAAATGAAATCACGGTAGGTTGAAGCTATCAGAGTTTCATCCCCCGCAACAGCACCGATTTCAAACCAAATGGTCTGGAACGATCGGGTTTTGTTTATCTTATAACCCTTGTAATAATTGCCCTTATATGCCTGAAGCTTTACAGAATTGTCCGGTAAAAGATTGTATTCAAGGAATTTATCCGGTATCTGTGATCCATGTTCATATCCGATAATGAATGAATTTTTATTGTCAGAGGCAGTTATCAGAGGTCCCATGACACTAATGCTGTCAGTAAAGTAATTCGGTTCTATGACACGCTCAGAGAGGCAAAAACTGTGAACCATTTCATTAAACTCAGAAAATCTGATTTCTTTAACTGATGGATATCCGTTTAAAGAGACTTGAAAGTAGTTAATCTGATCCCTGCCGTTATTTTTGGTTAGTTGATGTTCTGACTGACTGAAGATTTCATACCTGAATCTCACTATCGGATTCTTTTCCGAAACTTGAAATGAGATCGACATCGAAATATCGGGAATCTGCAAAAAACTACCTGTAACCGAAAAGACTTTCACACCGTTTTTTAGTAGTTGAGGATGATCATCAAGTCTTACAGAAGACAGTAATGCAGTATAGTGATTTCCATCAATTTCAAATTGTGGAGGCTGAAATGCGAAGGTCTTT
>Ga0302173_10001369_pt1 | contig 12309 bp, 5 predicted proteins | sample I_Fen_N3_1_FD_198785 | JGI IMG/M metagenome (GOLD analysis project Ga0302173, IMG submission 198785) | Peat permafrost microbial communities from Stordalen Mire near Abisko, Sweden - I_Fen_N3_1 | ecosystem: Environmental > Terrestrial > Soil > Wetlands > Permafrost | place: Sweden: Abisko... | reverse complement strand
CTGGTAGCAGCAGAACGTCAATATTTCACACTACAAAGTAATAACTGGAATTATAACGGGAAATATGAACCAAGTCTTGCCCTGGAGAATCGATTGTTATTATTAGGTATGCTTCCAACACAGATTGATAAGCTTAGAAAGGATGGAAAAATATTATTTGCAATTACAATCTATAGTCCTGTTAAAGGAGTTGTAAGGGCTATCAACATTGCTCAGGGCCAGTATGTGAAATCAGGGCAAACATTGTTCGAATTGGCAGATATCACTAAATTATGGGTTGAAGCACAGGTGCAACCTGACATGTTGGAAATTCTAAAAGTTGGTATGCAATCGATTATTTCAATACCTGATGCAGGAAACACGACAATTAAAAGTAATATAAGTTTTATCAACCCTTCATTAGAACAAGGGAAAAATGTGACGGTAATCAGATCGGTTATTGATAATCCGAATGGGAAACTCTATCCTGGAATGCTTGCGTTAATGCATATTCAATCCGAAAAAAACCGTTGTATTGTGGTACCTTCTTCTGCAGTTATTATTAATAAAAACATAAGTCTCGTTTGGATAAGAAATGAAAATGGGACATTTTCTGACAGAAAAGTTGTAACAGGAATGGAATCCAATGATTCAGTTCAGATTCTTGCCGGTCTCAACAAATCGGAATACGTTGTTTCATCGGGAGCTTATCTTCTTAACAGCGAACATATATTACGACAAGGGACAGTTGCTGAAACAAGGTGAAAAATCATAAAGATCAATGCAAGTTGTAAATATTAATATATTAAATTTTAAGATTATGAAAATTAGAACGATTAAATCATTATTCGTAATTGGGTTTATACTTCTGGCATTTGGAAGTTTAGAGGTGTCAGCTCAATCAGTGAATTCTATCAACCGAAACGGAATCAGAACTGCAAAGTATGGATTGCAGGAATGGTCAGCCAGTAATCTGAATGTGTCTGCCTTCAGAAATGGAGATGCAATACCCGAAGCCAAAACTAAGGACGAGTGGTTGAAAGCGGCCAGTGGTGGGAAACCTGCATGGTGTTATTTTAAAGATAATCCAGAAAATGGGCAAAAATATGGAAAATTATATAATTGGTATGCACTAAACGATCCAAGAGGAATAGCACCAACAGGTTGGCGTATTCCTACCAATGAAGATTGGATGACTCTGGTGAAAAATTTGCAGGGTGTCGACTATGCCGGACCTAAGCTTAAGAATATTACAGGCTGGAAATCAAAAAACGGGATTAATAAAATAGGATTCTCAGCACTACCTGCAGGTTTGCGTGAAGAAAATGGTGATTTCAATTTCTTAGGTACAGTAAGCCAGTGGTGGTCAAATACCGAACCAGTAGAAGTGACAAAAAGTAATCTGATTTATTCTGTAAAACTTAATGATAATACTGTTGAAGTGAGCTATGTAAAAGTACTAAAGGGAACAGGTTTATCAGTGAGATGTGTCAGAGATGTAAAATAATTCTATTGGCCGTTGAGTAAATTATTACCGTTCTTAATTGAATTGGTTACACCGAAAAATGTATAAAGTATGAAAATATCAGAAAATCATAAATCAAGACAAACTCTTCATACTGTACGTTCCAAAACGTATAGTGTGATATGTTTGTCCATACTGATGTTTTATCTGATACGCCCGGTTTTGCCATTTATAGAATATGCTATCAACAAGGATTATATCGCAAAAAACTTATGCATAAATAAAGACAAACCTCAGAATTGTTGTCAGGGGAAATGCTATCTTGGTGAACAATTAAAGAAGAATGCCGATACGCAGGATTCCAATACCGGAAATAATAAAAAAACACTTCCTTCTCAACGTGTAGAGGATCATATGCCGTCAAAAGGTATCGTTTCCATTACAGTTGAATCAAAAATTATTTTGGTTACCAGTTATGCCATTCGAATTATAGATTCGTTCCTACCATTGTTTTTTGTTCCTCCGAAGTTTTAGTTCATTTCTAGTTATTCTAACTATTTCCAACATATTTATATATCATATCTTTAAGCATGAATTGGTAGTAACTGATTATGCCTGTTTTGTGATGCAAACATAGGTTGGTCCTTTAGATATTAGTTTAATATTAATGATTTTAAAACTAAATAAAATGAACTCAACTATAAAAATTATCACATTATTTATTGTGATTTCAACATTATTTGTTTCTTGCAACAATGATGAACCCATTATCAAGAATCAAATTCAATACTTAAAAGTGGCCGAAGCTGTGTCGACCGGTTCAACATTCAATGTGGAATTTTATGCTACTGATTCTCTTTTTGTTGGTTATAATAATGTTTATTTTAAAATAACTGACAAAAGCACAGGAATGGCCGTTAGTCATGCAACTCTCGTATTACACCCGCTTATGAATATGGGTACCTCTTCGCATGCCTGTCCTTTTGAGAATCCGGGTGACAGCCTTACATCGGAAGGTTATTTTAAAGGCGCAATCCTTTTTTCAATGATGGGTACTAATTCATGGTCTTTGTCTGTAGACATAACAGCTAATGGAAAAATTGAAACTGTGTCATTTCCAATTGATAAAGTGAAATCAACAGACCCTGTTAAAAAGATTGTTGTCATGGATAGCCTAAGTACCGGTCCGGGAACCTGGACAATTACAAAATATCCTGTAACGCTTATTGAACCGGCTATCTGGAAGGTTGGAAATAATCCGTTCGAGATTACAATTCATACTATGGCCTCCATGATGAGCTTTCCTTGTTGTACTGATATGACAGTTGAAATTACACCGGAAATGCCTTCTATGGGTCATGGTTCTCCCAATAATGTAAATCCGGTATCCATTGGGAAAGGCCATTACATGGGATCAGTGAACTTCACGATGACCGGAGCCTGGCGAATAAATGTGGTCTTTAAGAAAGGTGGAAGGACGCTGGGAAGTAAAAATTACTTCGATATTGTTTTTTGAACCCTTAATAAGTCAGGTTGTAGTTTCTATAGCCTGGCTTATTTTATATCTACAATCCATTAAAAAATTTGTACTATCAAGGGTAACAGAAACTGTATTAGAATCTTCTTGAGATATACGTTTTGGTTAACTAAGCTACACATTGACTAATTCAACTCATTTATCCAATCCTGATTTCAGAGAATCTACGAGGTTTTGGAAATATGTTCTAATTTACGGAAATGAAAAGATATACCTTTCTGGCTTTACTTTTTAAACTTTGTTTGACTTTGGCTGCTCAGCAGAACACAAAGAAAGATGATGTTTCGCGTGATACTATCAAATTAAAAGAAGTTACTGTATCCTGTGTCATTCCACTCAACAGCAAACAGGTTGAAAATTTTTACAAAACGAACTACTTTTCAACCATTGATAATCTTACATCGCATCTTGAAGGAATATCACTTATCAAGAGGGGATCTTATGCCATGGAACCTCAGTTGAACGGATTCTCCGGAGGACAGCTAAATGTTACCATTAGCGGCATGAAGATGTTTGGTGCCTGCACCGATAAAATGGATCCTGTAACCTCGTATATAGAACCGAATAACCTGAAAAGTATAACTCTGGAACATGGGACAAACGCAGGGTTGTTTGGCAATAATATCGGTGGTTCCATTGATATGGCATTACAGGAGCCAGATACAGAAAGTAGTCATCAGTTTTATTCAGCTTTGTCTTACGGGTATGAAAGTGTGTCAAACAGCAGAAACGTATTGCTCTCAACCGGATATATCCAACACAAATGGCAATGGGGTCTTAATGGGGTATACCGGAAAAATGATCCTTACAAAGATGGGCTTGGAAACATAATTCGCTTTTCCCAGTTTGAGAAATACAACATCCATTCGGTACTGAAATATAAGCCTGATAGTATTACTTCTTTTAAAGCAGATGTTTTATACGATTTAGCCACTAATGTTGGTTATCCTGCCCTGCCAATGGATGTAAGTAAGGCCAGGGCTTCAATTTTTGCCATAGAATATCAGCGGGTTAAGCCCTCTTACAATATCAAAGCAAAAATTTATTATAATTCTGTGTATCATGTCATGGACGATTCTCATCGTGATAGTTTGTTTCTCACTCAAAACAAAACTACAGGGAAAACCGATTCCGTCATTATGAGAATGGATATGCCGGGTAGAAGTAATACATTTGGATCGTTTATCATGACTTCTTTTAATCTGAATGATATGAATAAAGTTATTATTAAGGCTGATAATTATATAAACAGTTCATTAGCTGAAATGACTATGCACATGCATTTTGTCGGTAAACCACTTGAATCACCAATGTATCTCCAAACCTGGCCTGATATTGTCAGAAATGTAACAGGCTTGTATATCCAAAATACAACAGCTCTAAGTGATAAAATTTTCGTAACGTTGAATGGGCGAATGGACTATGTTGTCAATCTGCTGCAATCGGATGTGGCAAGACAACAATTCTCTGTATTCAATTATAATCTGCCACGGGAATTTGATAAACTTACGAAAAGTATAAATCTTTCTTTTCAATATTTCATATCGCAGCCTATCCAATTATCCTTTCAGACAGGATATTCGGAAAGGATACCTACCATTACAGAACAATTCGGCTATTATCTCTATAATGCCTATGATGGATATGATTATATCGGCAATCCATATCTTAAAACTGAAAAATCTATCATGGGAAGATTCGCATTCACTTATTCCAATCCCACTTTTAAAATAAATCTTAGCCAATCCTGCAATTTTCTCACTGACTATATCATGGGTATAACCAATACTGTTATACCTTCTATGAATTTTTATACCAACGGCTTAAGAGTCTATGAAAATGTACCCGTAGCAAAACTCTTTAGCACTGACTTACAAGCTACACTCAATCCGATCGAAGGGTTGTATTTCTATAATCTTGCAAAATTTACATGGGGACAATTAGATTCCGGCGATCCGATTCCATTAATCGCGCCTTTTAAAAATCTATTATCAGTCAGCTACCAAAAAAACAACCTGACATTTCAGGTAGAAAATGAAACATCGTTAAAACAGACCCGGGTCAACCTTCAATATGGTGAAACAATATCACCTTCGTATACAATTTTCAATATAAAAAGCAGCTATCATCTGATGTTTTCAAGTGTCATGTTCGATGGAAGCATTGGAATTACAAACCTTTTAAATGCAGCTTATTATGAACATCTCGACTGGGGACATATCCTAAGGCCGGGAAGGAGTATTAATTTTTTTATAAAATGTTCCTATTAAACGATACAAAAATATTGTTTCACGATATTTAGTTTATAGAATTCCTGGTTTGACTGCCTGAAAATTAATGTTTTAAATAAATTAATATATAGGTTGTATTAGTTTTCTTTCATTTCATATTTCTAAGTAATGGTCAAAATACGATGTCGTATTTTGACCATTCAATATTAATCGCTTATTGTTATTCTTCCCCAACTCGTACAGTATTCGTACAGATAAAAATAATCCTGCTTTTTTCCCTGGATGTCCGGTTTCTCATTATGTTTACGGCTTAGTCTGAACAACGATTCAATAAATTACTTTCTTGGACATAAGATAGTATTGTAATAAGGGGATTAGTTGAGGATTAGTTGAGGATTGGTTGAGGGTTCATTGAGGATTACTTCTCTTAATTCTCAACCAATCCTCTGGAAAAACTTTCCGATTCCACTATATGCCTTAAACGGAAGCATGTTTAGTACTGTCGGATTGTAATTAAAATTTAAATTGTAATAATTCCTTATACTAACGTGTAAATGCTGAACGAACGGGAGTCCTTTTTAGTTGAAACTGCAATTCTGAGTCTGAGTCATTTTTGTGAAGATTATCAACCCATTACTTTTTTTTTGAACGAATAAAATAAACCGGTACTATATAGAACTACATGATTATGTATTTACAAAACGTATAATATTCCTGATGAAATTAACAAATGGTAAATAGTTGATAAAATCAGAATAAATGTTTACAAATCAATATATTATATGCTAAGTCGTTCTTTTGACTGATGAAAATATACACCTTTTACAGTACATTATTTACAACCTTAGTAAAAGAAATACAGACTTTTATGCTTTTTTAATCGAATGTAGTTTGGTAATTTTACGGTGATTAATTCCCTTGGAGACGAATGTTTAAACCTTAAAAAAAATATATTATGTTATTTTATTGTCAGCACTTATTTGAGAAAGATGTAGGAACTTGATTAAAAAGGAAATATCAGGTTTATTTTCTATAAATTATCAAGAGATGTTTTTCAAAACAAGTTATTAACAAAAGCAATTATTAAATTATGAAAAAACTATTCATTACTTTAATTGTGAGTGTGCTTTTTGCTACCGGTATTCAATCACAGAGTATAGTGAATTATACTTTTAACACAGATCATTCTGTTGTTCTGGACGATCTGAGCACTGGAAGCACTCAATTAATTGCCGGGTCATCCGTTGACCTGGCGTCCTCAGTTACCGATATTGGGTTTTCATTTTATTTTATGGGAGCACCCTATACCCAATTTTCGGTCAATTCAAATGGACAAATGAGATTAGGAGCTACTGTAATATCCGGTACAGGAATTACCGATGCGGCCCTTAATACTCCGTTCATTGTACCTATATCGGGTACCAACACTCTTTTGCCTACGGGGATAGTCCAGTACAAATTGCTGGGGATCGCTCCGAACCGTATATTAATTGTGGAATGGATTGATTTATCAATACCTTCCCCTGTTGTCAGCACTGACCCTCCGGGAGCAGAACATAACCCGGAACAAATTCGGGTATGTTTACATGAAACAACCGGTGTCATAGACCTTAAGTACGGAAAAGTGAACTATAACTCACTTCCTGCAACTGTACGATCTAGTTTTATTTCTTCCAGCAATACTGCAACTACAGTTACGTCCATTGGATCTGACATGATTTCTGAAGCATTCGGATCTCCGGTATCAACTTACCTTATGAATTCGACAAATACAGGGTTGCTGAATAACCGGACATATACCTTTACACCTCCATCTTTACTTCCGGCTCCCACCTGGGCAGCTACAGCTTTTACAGCTGTGTCACCAACAGGGATGACTCTGAACTGGGTAAACAATACATCAGTTCAAACAAGTAACGATATCTATGTATCAACCGATGCAGGGGTAAGCTATTCATTTGTTACCAGCCTTTCAAAAACTGCTACCACTTATGCTGCTACCTTGTCGGTAGCGGGTACTTCCTGTTTATGGGAAGTCGCAGCTGTAAACGAAGGTACAGCTGCATATTCAACCGGAAATACAACTCCTGATGTACCAGTGGTAACCGCTGTTGATTGTGGTGGATCTTCCACCCTAACAGCTTCGGTTTATTCGGGAACACTTTTGTGGAGTACCGGTGAAACAACACCATCCATAACAGTAACTGCCGGTGGTGTTTACTCTGTTACACAAACAGTGGCCGGTTTAACCAGTGTTCCGGGTTTCGTTACTGCTACTCCGGTGCCAACGATAACCGGACCAGTTGATCCTGTTACATTATTGCCAACTTCATTGAGTGCTGGCACAACTACTGGACAAGGTTACAAAACTGAATCAGGAATGACCGGATATGTTTGGTCTGTTTCAAATGGAAGTCCATTTACAGGACAGGGGTCTGACTCAATTACAGTTGATTGGCAAAATGTTGACGGACAGCAAACAGTGAGTGTTCATTATATAAACGCAAACGGATGTTCAACTGTCACACCTACTGCAGTACTGATCATAAATTATTTTCCGTTTACTGGTTCAATACTTCCGACCTCTATTCCTCAGTTTGTTGATCCAATGCCTCATTTTGCTGCAGGTTTACGGGTTAATGCCAAGGCCGGAGGAAATCTGATTGTTAAGGAAGTTCTCGTTCAGCAGGTTGCTTTATCTACGGGTACCATTACATCCACCGGTAAAATTGGTGATCCTTTGACTCCAAATGCAGGAATGGGAAATTATGCAGCCTATGCCATTTCGAAGGATAATGGTACAACTTTTGGACCTGCTATGTGGCCGGCTCAAACCATTGAGGCGCAACAGGGAAATCAACTGACCGTTCAATACAAAAATGAACTGGTAGGAGTTAAATACAGCGATTTCAATATATTGGCTGATCAGACTCTTATGATGAATGGTTATACGTTGACCGGAGATCCTCTTACCAAACCGTATACAGGAGACATACCAATGGTTGTTCACCTCCATGGAGGAGAAATGCCATCAAACTCGGATGGTGGACCAACTGCCTGGTTTATGCCAACAGGTAATCCACTTCAGGGCCCGGGATTTACTTATCATGCCTCAAGCCTTTCAACCTATCCAAACAAGCAGGAAGCTACTACGTTGTGGTACCATCCTCACGATCAGGGATTGACCCGTATAAATGTTTATACAGGGCTTGCCGGCTATTACTTCCTGAGAGGTGCTGCTGAAGAAACAGCAAAACTACCGGGATGGTCGGGTGATGATAAGGTTCAGGAAGTAACTCCTGCCGGGAAAGCGCCAACCTTTAATGGTGCAAAAACGTATTTGCCGGAAATAGAACTTGCTGTACAGGACCGAATGTTCAACGTAAAAGGTGAACTTTTTTGGCCGGTAAATCCTACCAATCCGGATATTCACCCATTCTGGACACCCGAATTCTTTGGAAATGTTATGACTGTAAATGGTAAAACCTGGCCTTACCTGAGTGTTGCCCCACGTAAATACAGATTCCGTGTTTTGGATGGTTGTAATGCCCGATTCTTGAACATGTGGCTGAAGAATCTATCCAATTCAACCAATGGACCTAAGATAACAGTTGTGGGTACCGATGGTGGATTATTGGATGCACCAACCGATCTGGATCCGGCATCAGGCAAAACATTATTCATGGCTCCAGGAGAACGGTATGATGTGGTCATAGATTTCTCAGGGGTTCCTAACGGAACTGTATTCACCCTTATGAACGATGCTGCTGCACCTTATCCAACAGGTGATCCTGTATCTGTTGGAACAACCGACAGAATCATGCAATTTGTTGTAAACGGGAAACTGATTGCTGCAGATGGGACTTCTGTACCGGCAGATAAGAGCTTGCTTGCACCAAATTTAAGAACTGCAAACCCAATGGTTAAACTGACCGATTTTGCAGGTGGCTTTGCTCCGGGTGTAACTCCAACGGTAAAACGCCAGATTCTGCTGAATGAAGTAACTGGTCCCGGTGGACCTGTGCAGGTACTCTTTAATAACTCTCATTTCGATGCAATAACACCTATACCAGGTGCACCGGTTGAATTTGGAGGTCCTACAGAAATGCCGTTAGAAGGAACGACGGAAGTCATCCAGATTATTAATACAACGGTTGATGCCCATCCTATCCATATTCATTTATTGCAATGGCAACTGGTAAGTCGTCAGGCGTTTAATACAGCCAATTATATGAATGCATATAATGCTGCATGGGCACTTCATACTCCTTCGATACCAATCTGGCCTGCCGGTTTAGGATATCCAGGCGGTGCAGGTTCGCCGTATCCATATTTAACCACAAATGGTGATGGTGCAGTAGGCGGAAATCCTGCTGTAGGACAATTCCTAACGGGGTCTGTAATACCGGCAAATCCGGAAGAGATGGGTTGGAAAGATGATATAAAAGCAATTCCAGGACAGGTATCGACTTTCATCGTGCGGGTAGCTCCGACCGATAAGCCTATTAATTCAACACAGGCTGAGTTGTTATTGCCATTCGATCCAAGCATTGGTCCGGGTTATGTATGGCACTGCCATATCATTGACCATGAAGATATGGACATGATGCGTCCATTGGTTATCAAACCATCTATATTGAGGTACCCGCAAATAACAGAAACATTTACCGTAACAGCAACCAGTGATACACAAATTAATTATAAATGGCAGGTAAGCACTAATTTAGGTGTTGACTGGACTGATTTGTCGAATTCTTCACCTTATTCAGGAGTCTTAACAAATGCCTTGACAATCGATCCGATAAATGCATCACTTTCTACTTACAGATACCGTGCTTTATTAACTAATGTTGATGGAACAACGACTTCAAATCCAGCCATATTGACTGTTGATCCGGATGTCCCTGCAAGTGTAACCATAAGTGCGAATGAAAATAACGTTTATTCAGGCGAATCGGTAATTATTACCCCCGTTCCTGTTGGTGGCGGTACGAGTCCTACTTATGAGTGGTATAAAAACACGCTTAAGGTTGGAACAGGTAATACGTATCAATTTATTCCTGTAAATGGTGATGTGGTATATGTAAAAATGACTTCGAGTGCTCATTGTGCAACAGGAGTTCCCGCAATATCGAATTCAGTTACTATGACTGTTAACACGGCAACTACCCTCGCATTAAATGGTGATTGGAGTATTCCTGCAACATGGTCTAACCACACGGTACCAACAATCAATGATAATGTAGTTATTCCATTAGGAATGACCGTGAATATTGATTTAGCCGATGCTTATTGCCATGCCCTGATTATTGAAGGTGCACTGACAAGTTCAACTGCGAGTCATATACTAACTGTTGGCGGAGACTTGATACTTGAAGGAACATTAACTACAGCAGCTAATACCGTTGTACTAAAAGGAACTGTTTCCGGTGAAGGTTCTATCAATGCAACATCTGGTACTATGGTCTATGGTGGTGTATTAGCACAGACAGTTTCGCATATCGCTACACATGTTGTAAATAATCTGACAATTGACAACAAAACAGGTGTAACATTGCCAGATGCCCTGACTGTAAGTTCAACAGTAACTATAAACGCTGGAGCCAAATTGACGAATCATACTGATGGAAACTTTACAGTGAAAAATGTACGGATTAACAGTGATGCAATTTCCGGTACCGGTACCTTTGTGGATGATGGTATTACCACTACCACTTTAGGTGGTGTTGCCAATGTGCAACAGTATTTGACTGGTGGCAGAAACTGGTATGTATCCAGTCCTGTGACAACAGCTACTCAGGGATCAATTCAAACAGCGACTTCGGTTTATTCTTACGATGAACCAACTTCGGCATGGATACTGGAAAGTTCGACCTTAAATGTCCTGAAAGGATATGTAGCTACTATAGGATCAACAGGTATTGTGACATTTAGCGGAGGTGCTTTAAATACAGGAGTTCCGGCAAATTCAACGTTAAGCCGTTTAGGAACTGATAAGACAGGCTTTAATCTTGTAGGAAATCCTTATCCATCTTATTTGAACTGGGATCTAGCATTCTCAAATTCGGCACACCTGGAACCAACCATGTGGTATCGTTCAAGGAATGCAAGTAATACCGCTTATGTGTTTGATACCTATGGCGCAATTTCGCATATAGGAACCGGCAATAACGGCGTAGATGTTACAGCACTGATTCCTCCTGTTCAGGCATTCTGGGTACGGGTAGCTACGGGCTTTGCGTCAGGGAATATCGGACTGAATAATACAATGCGATCGCACGATGTTGCAACAAATCGTCTGAGAGCACCAGCCCTGGATAATTCGATACAGCAGTTGTTACGTTTGCAGGTTTCGAACGGTGTTAACAGCGATCAGGCAATTGTGCTGTTTAATTCCGATGCTTCGAATGGATATGATGCTTTCGATTCAGAAAAGATGACAAATAATAATGCTTCGGTTCCTGAAATTTACACATTAGCCGGAACAGAACCAGTTGTTATCAATGGACTGAAAAGTGTAAGCACTAATCCGGAACTGGCTTTAGGCTTTACTTCAGGAGAGGTTAACATGTTCACGTTAAAAGCTCTGGAAATAAAGAACTTTGATTTGGATACTAAAATTGTATTGAGGGATAAAATGTTGAATAAAGATAAGGAACTTATTGTTGGAAATGAATACAGTTTCAGCTCGGATGCAACCAATACCTCAACACGTTTCAGTATTTTATTTAAATCAAATTCGGTTACAACCGGAAATACTAATCCTGAAAATGGAAGTGAATCAATTTTCATATTTAGAAATCAAAGTAATCAGATTGTAGTTCACCGAAATGATGCTATTGGAGAAGGAAGTATAACTGTTAGCAATGCGATCGGCCAAAAGCTGGTTAACATGTCGACAACAGGCACCGTCACCGTAGTTGAACAGAGAATGTTACCTGGAGTATATATGGTAACTGTTGATGTTCTCGGTAAGAGTACGACTAAAAAGATAACAATTTACTAACGGTATTTTGCTTCTCTTTAAAGCTGAAACTTCACCCTATAAGTCCAACTCCTATTGGAGTTGGAAAGGTGAAACTAACATTGAAAATGAT
>Ga0302173_10001368_pt1 | contig 12316 bp, 10 predicted proteins | sample I_Fen_N3_1_FD_198785 | JGI IMG/M metagenome (GOLD analysis project Ga0302173, IMG submission 198785) | Peat permafrost microbial communities from Stordalen Mire near Abisko, Sweden - I_Fen_N3_1 | ecosystem: Environmental > Terrestrial > Soil > Wetlands > Permafrost | place: Sweden: Abisko... | reverse complement strand
AAACGCGAATGGTAGTCACGCCTGACTACCAATCTTTGTTAACCTTAAATCTAATACTATGAAAAAATCACGATGCAAAGATACGGCGTTTTTAAATTCGATGCAAGCATTTTCGTAAATAGTTATGTTAAATGTATGTTATATAACATATATTTAATCTTATCGGCTGTTTTTGAGCATAAATCACTTGTTTTTTATGGCTGTTAACACTTGAAGTGCTGGAATTTATTTGTCATCGTCAGTTTTGTTTATAGAATACCGGCATTAGCAAACTATAGGTTGCTGCATAAAAAAACGGGATCGGAATAAATCCTGAACCCGTACGTTGTATTTTAGAATTCCATGTCTTCTTTGAATAGAAATTCAAATCCCGAACGAAATAAATTCCCGGTGATGGAACCTCTATAAAACGCGAATGGTAGTCACGCCTGACTACCAATCTTTGTTAACCTTAAATCTAATACTATGAAAAAATCACGATGCAAAGATACGGCGTTTTTGAATTCAATGCAACTGTTTTCGTAATTAATTATGTTAAATGTATGTTATATAACATACATTTAATCTTATCGGCTGTTTCTGTGCATAAATCTCTTGTTTTTTATGGCTGTTAACAGTTTGCTTACTGTCATTTATACACATCTTGATAATTTTTAATTAAAATCCGGTTGCTTTAAGTCCTAACCCGGTCTTTTCATCCAATCCAACCATCAGATTCATGTTTTGTACTGCCTGACCGGAAGCTCCTTTTAATAAATTATCAATCATGGATACGATCAGTAACTTGTCACCGTGTTTTTCGAGATATACCAACCCTTTATTGGTATTCACTACCTGTTTCAAATCAGGATTTTTATCGGTTACAAAGGTGAATGCACTGTCTTTATAAAAATCAACATATAGCTTTTTTGCTTCCTCCAGCGAAAGTGTGCAATGAGTATAGGTGGTTGCATAGATTCCCCGTGCAAAATTTCCCCTGACCGGGATAAAGTTCAATGCTTTGTTGAAACCGGGTTGGAGCTGACGAAGCGATTGACCGATTTCTTCCAAATGCTGATGACCAAAAGCCTTGTAGATGGAGATATTATTACTCCTCCAACTGAAATGGGAGGTGTCCGTTGGTTTTACGCCGGCTCCCGTTGAACCGGTAATGGCATTGATATGAATCTCGTCGGTTAGTAAGCCTGCAGCTGCCAGTGGAAACAAGGCCAGTTGAATCGCGGTAGCAAAGCAACCCGGATTGGCAACGCGGGTGGCATGGGTTATTTCTTCATGATTCAGTTCGGGTAGCCCGTATACAAAGTCGTGGGTGGGACTTTTAGCACGGTAATCGGTGGAAAGATCAATGATTTTCAATGAAGCCGGCAGTTCATTCAAATCCATAAACTTTTTGCTGTCGCCATGTGCCGAACAAAGAAACAGAACATCCACTTCGTTGAATGGTAATCCGGAGGTAAATATCAAATCAGTTTCACCAATCAATCCGCTATGGACATCGGTTACCGGATTCCCGGCATTGCTGGTGCTGTTTACAAAAACAATTTCTACATTCGGATGATGAATCAGTATCCGTATTAATTCTCCGGCAGTATATCCTGCTCCACCTATTACACCTGCTTTTATTTTTATCATGTGAGAGTTTCTTTATTTATTTTATCGGATATTATTTTTAAATAAATATCTGTTGTTTGAGCTTGTTTAGTTTTTTAGTTTTTTTTCTTCTAAATCAAAATCATCCTGTAATCCTAACCAGAACTTTGCAGAAATCCCAAAATAAGAACTTAATCTTAAAGCAGTATCTGCTGTAATCCTACGTTTCCCTTTGATGATTTGTGAAATTCGAGTTTGAGGTATTTCCAGATCTTTTGATAGCTTGTAGGCTGAAATCTTCAATGGAATTAAAAACTCCTCATTCAATATTTCGCCCGGATGTATGTTATTGAACTTGTTCATATTTAATACAAAAGTAATCATATTGTTTTGAATTTATCTGATCTCAGATAGAAGTACACATTAATACCGTTTAAGTGAGAATAGATTCTCTAACATCAGTCAAAGAGCGTCTGTTGTTTCCCCGTATACCGCAACGGTTTCTTATTGATGGTCTCAATCCCCTTTTGTACTTTCAGGAATTCCCTGAGCCGGGGTTCACTCCAGTTCATATCAAGTCGTTTCAGGATGTCTTTGGTGGTATATTCACCTGTTTTAAGCAATTCCAGAACCTTTATCTCATACTCCGCGTCCAGTTCTTTCGCAAGTACAGCCGATTCATCTAAAATGCGGTTACCCTGAATATCAACAGGGATGGCTCCTTTTTCAATCAGCAGTTCGTTGGCTGTTTCTTCCGAAGAATCGGGCTTGCGTACATATATTTTGCGTTTTTTACGTAAGCCATCAATCACCCCCGACCAGGTACCTCCTTTTTCGGAGGATTCGGCGACATAGATTTCATCGGCCAAAGCGTAGATAATCGGGTTACGGGCCATAGCCAACTCTGCTTTCCAGGGTGCACGGGGATGAAACGCACTCACTACCAGTATATCGCCATCGACTATCTGTTTGTAATAGGTTTTAAAGCCGCTACTAAAGGTCATGATTCCCTGTGGCAATACAATAATACTCTGTCCGGTATACCCGATGGCCGAATCCAGTGCCTGTTTATCCACTCCTTTGGCAAACCCGCTTACTACCACCTTAAATTCTTTGGTCACCTTTTTGGCAATGTTGTCGGTAAATTCCAAAGAGATGGGTGAAGCATCTCTGGAGCCGACTATGGCTACCGATTTCTCCTGCAGGATTTGTCGGTTACCTTTTACGTACAACAGGACCGGTGCATGATGTATTTTTAAGTTCGCTTTTAGGGCAGGTGAGTAATCGGGCGAAGTAACCGGAATCAGTTCGTACCCTTCATTCTGCAATTGCTCTGCCAGAAAAGCGTTGTTGGGCAACTCCCCTTTGGCGGTATGCAACTCTTCAATGTCTTTCGGTTCAAGAGCATAAAGCTCTTGCCAGTCTGTTTCAGGCAGATTAAAAAACTCTTCGATGCTCAGGCTGTATGTATTCGTAAACCGCTCAATCAGGGCGTTGATTTTTGCATATCCCCATTGAGGAATATGTGCCAGTGCGATCCAATATGCTGCTTCATTATTCATGTGTGTAATCGAAAAACGATCAATGGTCCATTTATTAATTTACAAAGGACTAATCTTCATTTTCCCTGCAATTATTAATTATTAATTTTTCATTATTAATTACTTATATCTCCTCCTACGGTGCGGGCAATGATGAGTGGTGCTAGAGTAGCCACTCCCAACTGAGTCAGGTATCTCCCAATTTCCTTGACAGTCGCACCGCTGTCGAATATGTCATCGATAATGAGTATGTTTTTCCCTGAAATCTCATCAGGCGTATCGTAAATAAACGCTTCGGCCACGTTGTCGTGTTTCAGGTAATGATTTTCAAATACTTTTTGTTCGCTCGTCACCCGTTGTTTTTTTAGTTTGTGCGATAAAGGGATGTTCAATCCAAACGCTATCTTTTCGGCAAAGTTCTTCACCAGATCACCCGAAACGGTGGGCGGAACGTAGAGCAACAAATCATACCGTTCATTTCCTATTTTAGCCCGAAAAGCTTTTAATGTCTGAACGACCAGAAACTCAGGAAACTCTCCACCAAACTCATATTTGCTTCGGTGAATGGCAGCCCCTACATTCGAGAATCCATAGAACGAAGCTGCAACCCCTTTCACCAGGCAGGTTCCTTTTGTTTCGGCATTAATTTCAGGAAAATAGTTTTCCCGAAAATCGTTTAATTTGTTAGTCCATTCAGGGGTGGCAATCACTTTGATCTTTTTCTGACCCGTATTATCGCAATTATTGAAACTCTGTTTCGACTCATCACCCAAATATGCACAAAGGTAATTCATTCTCGATTCGGTTGTGTCAACATATTCCAACATTTTTTCTAATTCTTCGGTCTTACAGGTGCGTAATTCCTCAAAAAGAGTCGCGTTAAGTTTCGGTGCACCTGCAATGTATTCATATTTCTTCTTTCGGTCGAAAGTAACTTCCCGGATAATCTTTTGTTCAATCAGGTCGGCCTTAATGACCCTGATCTGGTTACTTTTCAGGTTTGTTTTTCGCATCAATTCTTTTTCACCCATCAATTCGGCTTTTATAGCACGGATCACCCGTTCGTATTTTGGGATGGACGGTCTTCCTCCTTCTATAAATACTTCCGGGAGACGCTTATCATTTGGATGATAAAACAGGATAATGTAGGCCGGTTGCCCATCCCTTCCGGCACGTCCTATTTCCTGGTAATAATGAATGGGTGACTGTGGTATCTGGGTATGAATGATATAGCGGATATCGGGCTTGTCAATTCCCATGCCCAGTGCATTGGTGGATATAATGCATTTCCATTCATTATTCATCAGTCCGTTTTCGATAGCAATTCTCGATTCAGTATCCAGACTTGAATTGTATCCTATGGAAGATATATTCAGCGATTCGAGCCATTTCGAATAAATCTCGGTATCCATACGAGTACCTGTATAGAGTAACCCTGTGCCGGGCAATTTTTCGAGGTTCTTTCCCAGCCAGATCAGCTTTTCATCTTCCGAATTTACTTTCACCACAAACAGCCTGAAACTCTCCCGCATCAGATTACCCCGGATTACTGAGAGCTCACTCCCCATTTGTTGTTCAATATCACTCTGAACACGAGGTGTCGCCGTGGCAGTGGTTGCCAGTACAGGCAGTCCTTTTGGTAATAATCGCACCAGGTTGATGATGCGTTTAAATGCCGGGCGAAAATCATGACCCCACATCGAAATGCAATGTGCTTCGTCCACCACTACCATCGAAAGGTTCAGTTCACGTGTGGCTTCCAACCATTCCGGGCTTTCCTGTCGTTCGGGGGCGATGTACAGAATCTTAATCCGCCCTTCTTTGGTTTCGGCAATGATATTGGAATTCTCTTCGTGGGTTTGTCCGCTGTTGATGCATTTGGCGGGGATGCCAAGTAAGGTGAGCTTTTTCGCCTGATCACGCATTAAGGCGATCAGGGGTGAAAATACAACGGTTGTTCCGTTAAACAAGATAGCCGGGAATTGAAAACAAAGCGATTTGCCAAATCCGGTCTTTTCGATCAGTAATACCCGTTCACCACGCAACAGTTTTTCAATGGTCGACCATTGTTCATCATAAAATCTAGAAATCTGAAACCTGTTCCGTAAAACAATTTCTGCTTCCTGCCTGTTCATAATTCATTGTGTTTGGATGTATATTGAGCTAATAAAATCCATTTATTTAAGCTTAAAAATCATCAAACACGATCTATGAGGATACTAGTCCGTCATTGTCACCGGAATTATTAAAACAGATTTATGAATCATTTTGTTTTTATTAATTAAAAATATTTTAAAATAAAACTTATGTTACAGGTCTTCCCTGTTATTTTATTTCTTCTTTGCACGTTTTGCAGTAATATCTGACCCGTATATTTCCAATAGGTATGGCAATTAAAATAGCCAGTAAAACATTAAAAATCTTCAATATTTTATGCTTTCCGAAACCAATACTAATATCCGTCGATCCACAATACGGACAAACTTTCTCTACATTTTCAGGTTCTAATTTGTCTTTTACCAGTTCCCGTGATCTTTCATAATCACTCTCCATGACAACTACCTGCACTCCCGCTCCAAACAAATTATAATAGTTTGGCAACAGGTTTGTGAAATTCTGATTCGTCAGGAAACATTCTATTCCTTCATTATTCAGCTTATTCTTAATAAAATAAGCTTCCGTAATGGTATCACAGGTTAAGAGTCGGGTTGTTTTTGTTTGATCTATTGCTGTCATGTTTTATTCTCTTATTATACGAAGTAGTTCAAAGTCCAATTGTAAATTTATCCAATTCTTGTTTGAAAACCCCGGAACCTGGTAAGTATAATATTAAAAAGACAATATTATATCATTCTTACTTATCTTAAATCAAGGCTTTCAATTTTATTTCCAATTGTAAAATCTTTCATTTCTTGTTCCAGTTTTCCAAAATCTTCTTTAAAAACATGCTGGACGAATGCTCCGTTTTTAATCATATGTATTTCATCGCACGTGTCATTGAGGGTTGAAAATATATGAGATGAAATAATGATCGTTTTCCCTAATTCTTTTAATTTATGAATGATTTCTGTTATCAGAATATTGCTTTGTATGTCAACTCCATTAAATGGTTCATCCAAAATAAATAAATCATTGTTCTGAAGCAATATGGCTGTTAATGCTAATTTCTTTTTCATTCCGGTGGAATAGGTAATGGCATACTGGTTTAAGGGTAACTCAAAAACGTTCTTCTGCTCAATAGTTTTAAAGCTAACACTTCTGGCATTGCACAGTAGTTGTATGTATTCTAGTCCTGTGATTTTTGAAAAGAAATAAGGTTCTGTTTGAAGAAATCCTAATTGGTTTTTTAATATTTCGAAATTGCTTTCAATTGTTCCTGTATATTTCTCAATCCCTGCAATACATTTGAATAATGTAGTTTTACCGGCACCATTCTCTCCTATTATACCATACGTTTTACCCTGTTCGAAGATTAGATTAATATTTACAAGAACTTGTTTCGTTCCATATTTTTTTGATAAATCAATGATTTTAATCATTTTAATATTTTGTTAAGGCTATAAACAGATTGTGAATAAAACATAGGAATAAGTATTAATAAGAATGGAGGAAATACACATCCAAGTGCGAATAAAATGACCTGAGTGAAATTCATTTTATTTGGGAAGTCAGAGTATTTGGCAAGAATAATTGTACTTAGATAGAAATATCCAATGCATTGAAAAATAAGCATAATCCAAATTTTTTCGGGAAAGAAAAAACTCATGCTTAAAAGTATTGGAAATGTAAGTAGTGTCGAAAAAATAATAGCAGTCTTTACTTTTCTGAAAAGAAACATATTCGGATTTATTGAAAATATCCACACATAATATTCTCTTTCGGGATTAGAATAAAACGTCATGCAAATAATGAAAACTGCTAGTATTGAAAAAAAACCAAGGTTGAAATTACCAACTGTAATTGCCATGAAAGTAAGAAAGTAGATGCCAATAAAAATAAAAAAAGTATTTCTAAAACCAACTACAAACTCAAATGGATACCTGAAAAAAGGGGTAGGGATGGTAAAACTAAATTTATTGTTTATATCTATAAAGGCAATTAATACTGATGTTACAAGAATAGTAACGGCACTTAAAAATTGATTCCGACAAATCAAAAACAGAATAAATGGAATTCCAACTATCAGGTTTTCAAGAAGTCTTAATTGCAAGTATCTTTTTTTTGAAAAATAACTTTTCAAAAAGTCATTCCTACGAGTTTCACTTAGTTTTGAAACTAACCCAATTGCAATCAGGATATAAATATAAGAAGCAAACTCCGTTGCATGAAAGAGTATATAGGATAGTCCGGTAAATACCAGAATGGAAAGCAAATATCCTATTATTGGCAGTAATCCAAAATCAGATAACTGCCTGTTGAGCATTTTAAATTGCAATGTGAAATAAAATTTCATAATAGTTGAATAAAATTATCTCAGTAAAAATTTAAATAAATCGTAATTATCCACCCCATCATCACCACCCACGTCACCCCATAATACCGAAACTTCCGGTTTTTATGATGAATGCTATACATCAATATCATATTAGTAAATACGCCTCCCAGCATTTCAAAAAAGTGCAATGTCTTTTCATGAATCCGTCTTTGGTTTAATCTGGCAGACCGTTTATCATAAGCAAAAATAAATCCGCTTATTAAATTAATAAACAATAGATAACACCATATTATGCATCTATTCATTTTTCCAACAACCTAATCATTATTACCGTTTGATGATTCATCTTGAAGAGTGTATTTCTTGTCCATTCATTGTATTTGAAGTTTTATTTTAGGGTTCTTATGTTATGCTCTATTAATAAATTCTGCAATAAATGGATGCCATGATTCCCATGAAAATCCTACAGAAGGATGATAAATTGACATTACCGACACTTTTGTATTATCTTTTAAGGTGTATTCCCCACACCTTTCAGACCAATGAAAGGTTATTTTTTCGCACTCATTACACAAATCACCTCCAGGCATGTTTTGCCATAATCTGCGACCCCAGACTATTATGCATTGTGGTCTATATTTCTCCAATACTTCAAAAAAGGCTGTTTCAGATAATTTGAATTGTTCCCAACTTGGACTTGTTCTTGTTTCGGACATTGATTCTTGAACGTAATTGTAATATAATACTGAATTCCAAAACTGCTCTTTCTCCATTTGAGAAAGTTCTTTATTTAATACAGCCCGTTCGAACTTGACAAAAGTATTATGCCAACCTTCATGAGCTTTATCTATTTCAAGAATACGTTTAATAATCTTTTTTGTTGTCCAGCATACATCTTTTCCTTCACCTTCATCAGCTTTATCTTTGCCACAATTATCACAACCGCCACAATAAAGACTCTCTCCAAGCACCATAATGCGCTTATTTAAAATGCCGCCAGTAAGATAATCTTTTCCAACCCATGGTTCAAAAAATACTTTTTCCATCATATTTGATTTATTGTTCAATCCTTTTTAAAACTCCATTCGTAAAATACAAAACACCACTACCATATTGGAGCCTTTCAAAAGTTCCATTTTCTGTTATTGTCTTGTTTGATATTATTGAGTTACCCCAAGCGTCTATGCACATGTGCTTTGTCATTCCAATTCTAACTTTGCCATTTGCTATTATTGTACCCATTTCTTGACCGTACCTTTGTATTATTTCTTCTTTACGTTTCAATTGATTTATTCTATATTCTTCTTTGTCTTTTTGCTGTTGGATTCTTTTTTTTCCGTTTTCTTTAAGAGTTTCAGCATCTCCTTTTGCACTTTTAATTTTTAATAGTAATTTCATAGAGTCATATCTATCTTTCAAAACAAAACCTGGTATTTCATTTTCAGGATAGATTATATTGTGTGATTCATCATATTCAAAATCAACAAACTTTTTATAATGGATATCTTTGTTAAACTCAATTGCGATTAATTGTTCTGGATGTAGTTTGTTTTGTAAAACTATATACGGAGCATACATTTTATTCAGGGAGCTGTCTTTAAAAACTCTTAACTCATCTATGTTGTAATTTGATATACTACCATTATTTCTTATATAATCTTCGAATGAGAGTATATTTTTTTTTCTTTCACTTAGAGTCATATTGTCAAATTCATCTAGGTTAATTTTGTCATTATTAAACCTCATATTAAAATTGTCTAACAATGTTAGCTCTTTACATTTCCAGATACTGTTTGTTTCAGCTTCTATCAACTGTAGATTATTGAAATCGTAAAAAACTTCTTTATCGCGATTCAATACGAATTCTTTACCTTCAAATAGATTCTTAAATTTTACATAATGTGGAAGTAAGATAGACTTTTTTAATTCCATATAACTGCAATAGATTGACTCAGTGCTACTATCTTTTTCTTGAATTTTAAAAATTGGATCGCTTGTATTGCTTGCATTGACTTCTATTATATTAAAGTATTTATTCTCATAACTTTTGTGCTCCGATGAAACATGATAAGTAGTGCCACTAAATGATGTTGAATATGTTGTTGTATTGTTATATGTATGAAAATATGGATTTACCACTGTTATTTTTCGATTAAATATATTTTCATAATTTCCTTCATCAGGTAGTAAAATATTTTTAAACTCAGTAGTTATATTACTCACTGTATCAAGCTTAAGAAATGAATTGTCAGATGCACTTGAAAGATGATTAGACTTATAAACTTCAATTTCTTTAATAGATGGAATCGACTTTTTTTCAGTTGTAAATACTAAATATTCAATCGTGTTAATTGGAAAATAAATTTGAGCACCTTTATATATCTTGTAATCAAATTTATTCCCTTTTTGTTCATTATCCCAAGCTTCATTGCTATCTTTCCAATCCGATAGACTATCAATCTGTAGAGGTTTTATGACTTCCACTTCCTCAATAAACTTGGGGGTTTCAGAAACAGTGATTTGTGCAAAAGATAATAGAGGAAAAAACAAAAAGATAATTATTAATTTATTCATATTTATTAGAATTTATACTGTTTGTCTAAATAGATTTGAGAACTAAAGTTTCAGGTTATAACGACAACTGCAAATGTATTGATAATTTCACAATTGAAAAAAAGAATCAATGTTTTTATTAAAATTAAGTATTAACTATGAATTTTATTTTCAATTTCGCCCTCCATTTTTATAAAAATATCCATATCAGTATTTTGAAACGAAGCTCAACATTCCGCTATTAAATTTTTTGTTTTAACACTGACAACAACGGAATTCTAACAATCGCAATAATAGAAAATCGCAACGATCAATAGGATCATTGCGATTTTCTGACTTAAAGCTACATAAAAAATAAGTGAAGTTTCAAATTATTTTTAATAGTTCTGTCTTTATTCTAAATACAGAACATGAAATATATTTTTATTATTTCTCCAACAGATTCGAACTCAACCATTAGTCTTTTCAACCGATTGCTGATTATTCCATTCATAAACCTGAACCTGAACCTGATGACCTGATAGTAATATGTCCTGTACTTCCCATCCTTTTAATCTGTCAAGCAGGTGTTCACAGGTGGGACCATCAGTAATTTACAATGGCAACAACCTGTATTCCCGATCCAAGTAGATTGTAATGGTTAGGCAACAGGGTCGTGAAATACTGATTTGTCAGGAAGCAATCAATCCCTTCATTATTCAGCCTGTTTTTAATAAACCAGGCATCTGTGATGTTAGCACAGGTAATTAGGCGGGTTGTTTTGGTTTTATCCAAGGGTGCTGTTTTTATTTTTAAACTTCTTTCTCAGTAATTGTGTTAATTAGTTTTTGAATAACATAAATACCAATTGGGGGAATACATATCAGATAAACATAATTCAAATAATCGGACTTTGTCTCAGTACGTTTATCATAATTCCGAACAAAACCTTTCACCCAATAATAAAGTATATTAATTATCGATGTAATTTCAAGTATCCCGATAACTATACTAAAGGGAATTCTAATTTCGGCATTTATTGACGATTTATAAAGTTCAATTATTAATGATAATATTAAAGAAATAAATATTAACAATACGGAAAGCTGGAATTTTATGAATTTCTTTTTACTATTTTCTTTTTTATCTTTTAAAAATAAAGCATAACCGGTATATAAGTACCACAACAATATTGGAGTAATATTAAAAGTAAAAAAGATAGGTACATTTAATGAAAAAGAACTAATATCAAATATTGAAATAATAGCAACAGAAATAAGTAATGCAAATATTTGAAATAGAAAAAAAATAATTAAAAATACTAGGGGTTTTATACGAAAGATCTTATTAATCATTTTTATTTTATTTGAAATTTATAAAACAGATACCTACTATCCACCCCATCATCACCACCCACGTCACTCCATAATACCGAAATTTCCAGTTTTTATGATGAATGCTGTACATCAATATCATATTCGCAAACACCCCACCAAGCAATTCCAATATATGTAAAGTCTTTTCCGGAACACGCCGGTGGTTCTTAATGGCAGCCTGTTTATCGTATGAAAACAGGATTCCACTTGCAATATTTATAATGATCAGGTAAATGATAAATATCGGTTCAAACTTCATGTACCTACTCTCCTGATGAAAGTTCGTTATTTTTGTTCTCAGGTAAATAGTTTTCGCTTGTTACCACTTTTTTACCCGATTTCAATTCAAGTTGTTTACGGGCATCGCCGGCAATTTTACCACCGGCTTTAGCCGCTTTTTTGTTTTCATGAAATCCTTGTGTATCTGTATTTACGGCAATTTCTTTGGTTGAAGCTTCTCCCAACATTGAGAATATCAATTCAAGGTCAGTCATGTGATCCCGTAAATTTTGACTTTTCAAACCTTTCACTTCTTTATATTCTTTTGGAGTAATGCCAAATGTAGCTTTTGAAATTTCAGCGGTTAATATGGCATATTCGATTTTTTCTTTTACTCCCCTGTTTTTCCATTCTTCGGTTAATTCTTCCCGAATGGCAATACTTCGCATCCGTTTCTCAATCCAATCAACAGGATAACCTTTCAGTTTATACAATCCCCTGGTTCGTTGACTTGCCAATTCCGGATTCTCTATTTCTTCGATTCTTTCTGCACCTACTTTAGCTAACCAAAGTTTAAATGGTTCTGCTTTAGGGGAGGGTATTGATTGTATTATTCGTAAAAG
>Ga0302173_10001367_pt1 | contig 12321 bp, 9 predicted proteins | sample I_Fen_N3_1_FD_198785 | JGI IMG/M metagenome (GOLD analysis project Ga0302173, IMG submission 198785) | Peat permafrost microbial communities from Stordalen Mire near Abisko, Sweden - I_Fen_N3_1 | ecosystem: Environmental > Terrestrial > Soil > Wetlands > Permafrost | place: Sweden: Abisko... | reverse complement strand
TGTTCTGGAATAGAATTATCTGTTCCTCCTTGCTGAGTGCTTCATCCATAGCCTGAAGCAATTCAGGAGTAAAATGAGAAACCATAAGTTTTTTACGATATGCTTCACGGGTATTGGCAAGGATAATTGAAGGCAGTTTAATAAACCCAAATCTCTCTTTCAATTCTGTCAGTCCGTATTTACCGTTTACAGCGTTACTATAACTTTCGATCGATGGTGATGCTGAACCAAGAATAGTTTTGGCATTATGCATAGCGGCCAGCATAATTGCCGAATCACGGGCATGATATCGTGGTGAAGGGTCGTGCTGTTTATAAGATCCGTCGTGCTCTTCATCAACAATGATGAGACCCAGGTCAGAGAAGGGAAGAAAAAGAGAAGATCTTACCCCCAGGATAAGCCTGTAGCCTTTTCGGGTATCATTATCTGCTACTTTCTGCCATATTTCGGCCTTCTCAGGATCGCTGAACCGTGAGTGATAAACACCTGTTGCCGCTCCAAAATGTCTTTTAAGCCGGAGGATTATCTGAGTTGTAAGAGCTATCTCGGGGAGCATGTAAAGAACCTGTTTCCCCTTTTTCAATTGTTCTTCTATGAGATGTATATATATTTCAGTCTTTCCGCTTGAAGTGACTCCATGAAGCAACACAATATCTTTCTCATGAAATTGTGATTTAATTGATTCAAATGCGTCAATCTGAGCTTCACTTAATTGCTTAACAGGTTCCCTGAAATTATCAGCATCAGTTATTCGGGAAACTGTCTGAGCTCCTGTTTTGAGAATACCCTTATCGATAAGAGCCTCCAGTATACCTGCCGACGAATGTGATTCTGATAAAAGGACTGATTTACTTACGTGGAAAACTTCTTTCCCTCTGGCATATCCGCTAAGTCTTAAATATGATGAAAGGACATCTTGTTGCCTTGTTGCACGATTAAGTTTATCGAGAATCTCATTCAGTTCATCTTCTGAAAATTTCCTGCAGAGTATTACGACTGTTTCCAGACGTGGTTTGAAATTATTCAGACTGATTTCGCCCGGGAGAGCAGCTTTCATTACCTCGCCTTCGCTGCATAAATAATACTCCGATATCCACTGCCATAATTTTAATTGTGACTCATTGATGAGGGTGGTATTTTCAGCAACGCTGATTACTGATTTGATGTTTTTGACATCCGGTGATTTGTCGTGAACACTTGTAACAACTCCTGTGTAGAGTGACCGTCCACCGAATGGCACAGTAACCAATGCACCATTGATGACTTTTCCGGCAAGATTATCAGGAATCATGTAGGTGAATCTTCCCCTTACTGCAAGTGGCAAAATAATATCGGCAAAACTATTCAATTCGATTTTACGAAGCTCGACATGACTGTCAACAGATGTTCCCTTCTGATTGGCTTGATGAGACAGGCATCGCATCCTGCTTCAAGAATAATATCTTTATCATCTTCAAAGATAAAAGCAGTCTGAGCAATAATAGGTATGTCCTTACGGATTTTTCTGATCTCCTTTGTCGCTTCAATTCCGTTCATTTCGGGCATCTGCATATCGAGAAGAACCACATCAATATCAGGGTTCGCTTTGATTATTTCTATAGCTTCGAACCCCGATCGGGCAGTAAGAATAGAGACACCTGTGTCTGTAAGTATGCGGTTCAGGTATATGAGAACATCCTTATTATCATCAACAAGAAGACATTTTCTTGAACTCCAGTCAATAGGTTTCAAAATTTGTTCTTTATTCACTGGTGTCACTTTTGGCTTAGTGCTTCCAGCCGGTCTGTAAGGAATTGAAAAGCTGAATTCCGAACCCACCCCTTTTTCAGACTGAACAAAGATTCTTCCTCCCATTCTTTCAATGACCTCCTTTGCCAGGGTAAGTCCAATACCGAGCCCTTCAAAAGGACGATGATGCCCGTCAAATTCCTGCCTGAATTCCTCAAAAATACGTCCAAGGTTTTCTTTATTAATCCCGATACCGGTATCTCTGATTTTGAAAACAATATTCTGATTTTCAAGTAAATAGGAGAATTCAACTGATCCTTCGAGTGTGAATTTTACAGCATTGTCCATCAGATGATTCAGAACTCTTTTCAGCCATATCCTGTCGGTAAATATAAGATCCCCAACGTCCTCAAAATGATTTTTAACATTGAGGATTATTGGCTTTTCGTTTCTTCTTATGATCTGTCTTGCTTCTTCAATTATCTCATTGACAATGCTACTTAGTGAAGCCTCTTCGTAAGTAATTTCAATCTGTGAACTTTCAAGCCGTGACAGGTCAATTATATCACCAATTATCTGAAGAAGCTTTTCGCTGTTATGGTTAATATGTTCAATGTATTCCTCCTTAACTTCATTTGAAAGATTATTAGACAGAAGGAGGTTTGAAAATCCAACAACACTATTCAGAGGGGTTCGTATCTCATGAGAAATATTAGCCAGAAAGTTCGATTTTAACCTGTTGCTTGCTTCAGCGCCAATATTTGCTTTGATAAGATCCTCATGAACCTGTTTCAACCGTGTTATATCGCGTGATATGGTAAGCGCACCCAGTACCTCTCCTGAATCGCTTCTGACAATAACCGATCGGGTCGAAAGGTTCATGTAATGTCCTGCTTTGTGTCTAAGTCTTAATTCGGTTTCAAAGAATCCGTTGTTTACCAGGGCCTGTTCCCGTCTAAGCTGGTAATCCTGATCATCGGGGTGGACAAGATCGACCGGATTTAAAGAATTATAGGTTTCTTTATCATAACCGATCATTGTATAAAAAGCAGAATTTGCGAATCTCAAATTCCATTCCCTGTCATAAAAAGATATTCCATCATTGGCAGCCTGAACCAGCATTTGATAGAATTTATCAGACTCAAAATGCTTTATTGTGATCAGTTCTTTCTGGAAAGCAAGCTCCCTGTTTGTATTCTCAAGGTCGGAATTGATATCTGAAATCAGTTTGTTTCTTTTGATTAGTTCCTCGTTAACTTTCTTGAGTTTAACTGAGAAAAAAATTATTATCGTACAAATTATTATAAGCAAAGCCAGCAGCGCCATAATCAAATGACTACTGGATTGTGATAAAATCACTCCTACCAACCCAAAAGCCCAACCTCTGATTATCATAATTAACAAACCAATGAATTTTTAACACTTATGTCTTTCAAGGGAACAGAACATGTAATTTTAATAAAATCATTAATATCCGGAATTGAAAACTGTATTCTCACATGAAAATATTTAACATGAATCCCTGTTTTAAACCCGGCGCAAAATAAATGAATTTTGCTAACTAAAACATGATATATCACAAATATAAATATTCATAATGTCACTTCATCCTGAATCAATACAAAAAAACACTAAATTGCAGGCGGGATGTAAAATTTCCCATTGCTCTGATTATTTTGTCTGAATTCTGGATTTCAAATGGTATAAAAAATATATCAGAATTTAAGATCAATGATCAGGGAATAAAATATTTTGGTGATGGAAAAAAGTGAAAACCAGTTTTCGGGAGGCAGAAGATATAAAAACGATGATATAACAGTTTATTGGAAACCATCGGCATGCGTTCATGCATCCTATTGCTACAGGGAGCTTCTTGAAGTTTTCGACCCAAGCAGAAGGCCATGGGTCGACATGAACGGCTCTACAACTGAAAAAATTATTGAAGTAGTAAATTTGTGTCCCACTGAAGCTCTGGCATGGAAATGGAATGACGAATCAAAAAACGACTCAGTAGGAAGCGATCAGCTTAATCATATTAAGTTCAGGAGACCCGAACTTATGAATTCGACAGATCCGGATTCAAATGAACAACCCGTTTCAGTAAAGATTATGGCTGATGGGCCCATAGTCCTAAAGGGTAATTTTACCATGTCGTATAGCGGTAATTCAAAAGAAGTTAAAGATAGTATGATTTCAATCTGCCGTTGCGGAGTAAGCGACCATATGCCATTTTGCGACGGACAGCACAGGAAAGCGGGTTTCATAGGATAATATATCGGCTATGGAAGAGAGTAAATCAAACAAAACACAGGCAAAAATCGAAGTAATAGATTTCGGACCTTTGAAAATTACGGGAAATTTTTTACTGAAAGATATAAAGAATAACAAGGAAGAATCCCCTGGTGAAATCTTGCTATGCAGATGCGGAAAATCCACAAATAAACCTTATTGCGATGAATCGCATAAGAAATAAAAAATAATATTGCTGTGTATTTAACGAGATACAACATGAAAACAATTCTGCACTTTCTCGTATGTAGCCCAGCATCTGTTTTCTGCTCTTAACTGCCATATTACTTCAGCCAGAGCCTCTTTTAAGAATTTCTTATCGCAATTAGTTAAGATCCATTTGCGGGCAATGAACCTCTTGTAACTTATATCAAAAGCATTTCCATACATATGTGGACTATTTTCTGATGCATTCCTGTTGAATCTTCTCAGACTCTTGATATTATCAGCTTTTCTTGTCATTGATGTTATATAGAATCTGACACCTTTCAGGCCTTTCTGTGAAGACTTTTCTCCTAACCTTCTGGCAATTTCATCGAGGAGTATCTTGCTGTCACCGGTGATACATGGGTAACTGAATGTCATTTTTTCAACAACGTAGCTGTTTCCGCTTTTCACATGAACCAGCTTTCCTTCAGAAATTCTTTTTTTCAGTTCGTTATCATCCTTACAGACTTTAATTCCTTTCAATTTAGCAGCGGCGGAATAATCTACTATCCTGTCATTAAGTTTCCTGCTGAAATCTTTTTGTTTGTAGTCCAGGCACCTGGTACTAAAGTAAGATGACAAAGGCTTTGAGTGATTCTTCCTGGTAATAAACCAGAAAGTTATAAAGATGAAGAAAACAATAGAAAAAAATTTCAAAAACAGTATTAGACGCGATTTATTGAATTTCATTACCAGGACTCTTTCAATTCGATTTTTTAGTTTAAAATCTTTGTTACCAGTTCAGCTGCTTCCCTGAAAGAAATAGCCGAAAATACTTCAAGTCCTGAATTATCTATTATTTTTTTTGCTTCTTCAGCATTTGTTCCCTGTAGTCTGACTATTACTGGAACTCTTATTTTGCCTATCGATTTATAAGCCTCGACAACCCCATTGGCTACCCTGTCGCACCTCACAATGCCACCGAAGATGTTTATAAGAATTGCTTTCACAGCCGGATCTTTAAGAATGATACGAAAGCCGGCTTCAACAGTTTTTGGGTTTGCTCCACCCCCGACATCCAGAAAATTTGCCGGTGAACCGCCTGAGAGCTTGATAATATCCATTGTTGCCATTGCCAGACCAGCTCCATTGACCATGCAACCAACATTTCCATCGAGTTTAACGAAATTAAGATTATGCGAACCTGCCTCAACATCAATGGGATCCTCTTCATTTAAATCTCTCATTGCCATTAGCTCTGTGTGACGGAACAATGCGTTGTCATCAAGAACAAGTTTGCAGTCGACCGCTAAAATCCGGTTATCGCTGGTCTTCAATACCGGATTTATTTCAAGTAATTGAGCATCACAACCTATGTAGGTATCATAAATACCGGAAAGAAACTTCTGCATGTTTTTAAAAGCTGTTCCCGACAAACCCAGTTTAAACGCGATATTACGTGTCTGGAATGGCTGGAGTCCCATCCCAGGATCAATTTCCTCAGTAAAGATAAGCTGAGGCGATTTCTCTGCAACCTCTTCTATAGACATTCCGCCTTCAGGAGAGAATACAACAATATTTCTCCCTTTATCTCTGTTCAAAAGGATACTTATATAATATTCTTCAGTTTCAGATTCCCCTTTGTAATAAACATCCTGTGCAACAAGAACTTTGTTCACTTTTTTTCCTTCGGGTCCTGTCTGTGGAGTGACGAGTTGCATCCCCAGCATCTGTCGCGCAAGCTTATCAACATCACTGAAAGATTTTGCCAGCTTTACACCACCTCCTTTTCCTCTTCCTCCGGCATGAATCTGCGCTTTTACAACGAAAAACTCCGAACCTAATTTTTCATGAAGTTGTTCTGCTATGGTAACTGCCTGTTCAGGAGTTTCTGCAACGAAGCCCTCCTGAATGTCAACATTGTAAGCTTTTAACAACGACTTACCCTGAAATTCATGAACATTCATCCTTTAAAAGTTAAATTTAATAACTGACTCTTATTCCTGTTATTCACTCATCACAAAATAACAACAATTAAGAGATTAAATAGCTATTTTCGCATAAAAAAGAATGCGTAAGCTGGCTAACAGGGAACTTGAAAGAAAGACTATAGAACAATTCAGGAAAACTGAAAAAGCTCCTTATATCATTGTCCTTGATAATGTAAGGAGTCAAAGCAATGTCGGATCAATTTTCAGAACTGCTGATGCATTTCTGACAGAAGCTATATACCTGTGTGGTATTACCTCTCAACCACCCCACAGAGAAATACAGAAAACCGCTCTGGGAGCAACAGAATCAGTAAGCTGGAAATACTATTCACAAACGTCAGATGCAATTATTGACCTCAAAGAAAAAGGGTATAGAATTATTGCTGTTGAGCAGGCTGAAGGATCTGTAGAGTTGCAGAATTTGCAAATTGAGAATGAGACAAAATATGCCCTTGTTTTCGGACATGAAGTTAACGGGGTGGATCAGGAGATTGTTAATATTTGTGACCAGTGTGTCGAAATACCTCAGTTTGGAACAAAACACTCTTTCAATATTGCAATAAGTGTGGGGATTGTACTCTGGGAGTTGAATAAAAAAAGGCTGCCTGAACAGGCAGCCTTTTAATATTTTCAATTATGACTAATTAACATTTGTCTTGAAAGTTTCGTCATTGAAGAACTTTGCAAACTCAAGGTCGGTCTTTGCATAAGCTTTCCATTCAATTTTATCCCCGATAGCTTCACGAAGGTTGGTTAGCATATAATTCTTGTCATCAAGCTTAGCTCCGATAACAGCTTTCAGATATGATGGTTTGCCGCATTTGCAAAGATCCTTCATACTATCAAGAGTAGCTTTTGCCTTAGTAACATCACCTTTCAGATATTGAGCAAGAGCCAGATTAAAACAAGGTTCTGTGCCAAAATCATTAACAGCTTTGTCGTATTCGCCTTTTGTTATTGCAATCACACCGAGACCCCATTTTGATTCAGGTGTAGCTGCAGTCATTGAATTGAAATACTCTTCGGCTTTAGGCATATCACCTTTTACAAGTGCACCAAAACCAAGGTTGTTTTTTACTACATCGTTGTTCTGAATAGCCTTAGCTTTTTCAAATGCAGCTATAGCTTCATCATTTTTCTCCAGAGCCATATATGTAACACCTACATTATTCTGTGCGCGGAAATCTTTAGGATCATTTTCTGCTGCTGCCTGGTAAATCTTAAGTTGTTCATTAAGATCTTTTGTAAGTGAGCCGGCGCGTAAAATTTCCTCGTGGTTCAGAACTTTAGGATCAGCCTTCATCTGTTCAACTATCTGCTCATCTGTACGGCCAACGATATCAACATTGACTGCCAGTTTTGATCTTCTGAGTTTTGGAAGAATATCTGTTTTTAGAGTAGCAAATGCTGCACTCATATTTTTGATCTCTTTCTCACGAACATCAGGATCGGAATACATTGAGAGAACACGGAGGATAAGATCTTTATCCTGTATGGTTGATTTCTCAACTTCTGTTTTAAATCCGTCCCAGTCTTCCGGGGTTGTTTTTTCATTAAAGAAACCGTCAGCTTTTGCAGCATCTATTTTAACGAATTCTTTCTTAATAAACTTACCAGCTGTTGCGCCTCTCTTTACTGATAATGGCTCATTTATTTTCATCGATCCATCAGGAGATGCATATGAGCTGACTTCAGTTGATTTCAGCTTACGATTAGGATCTGCACTTACAGATTTGATATACTCTTTAAGAAGTGCAATGTCTTCAGCTTTAAGTTCTTTGCTATTCATCTCTGCCCTGTTAATATCATAATGAATATCGGCAAGCTTATTTTCCGGATTGATCTGGATGTAATTATCTTTCGAAGAAATTGCTCTGCCATGCTTCTCAACCAGTGTTGATGTGGCAATTACACCATCGGCAATTTTAACCTGGTCAAAATCAAGAGTTTTTTTACCTCTGACGGCTTTTAATCTTAATACCAGTTCCGACATTTTCATTGCATCTTTGTAAGGAATAGTAGCTGTATAGGTGAAATCTCCACCAGTTGCAGTAATTACCTTATTATTAGCCTGAACACTTTCACCCTGAAGAACCTGAACTTTATCAAAAGCAGTTTCGCCACCGGTATATGTGAGTACAGGAGTAGCTGTAACAGTTGTCTTCTTATCAAAGTACTTGGCTGGATAGGTACCTTTAATTGTAATAGTAACTACACCTGCATGAGTTTCAAGAACTTTTGGAGTAACCTCGTACTTAACTAAGTTGGAGTTTTTCTTCATCTTATTCAAACCGCTGCAACCTGTCATAACAGCTGCGGCCAGGATAAGGATAAAATAGCTTCTGAATTTTTTCATAGTTTAAAAGTGTTATTTGTTTATGATACCTTGTTTGACTGTTTTTAATGAATAATTAACTAAAAAGATTCAACTTAAGCGCAAATTTACAATAAAATAGTCACATTTTAAGCAATTTAAACAAAATAATATGACCATTGACAATGATTAACAATATTTTAATAAATTATAGTGGCACAAGCTGTTACGATCTCTTTTATCTCTGATACCCATGATTATTTGATATCTGCTTATAATTTAAGACTTATTTATGTTTTTAAACGTCTTTTGTAAAAATCAACAATTTTACTTTCGAAATATCTGTATAGTTTAATTTAAATTATAATACTTCTCTGAGATATTCGCTGATCAAAGGTGCTCACTTCTACAATCAGAACTGTTACATAATTTACATAATATGTTACACCATTCACACCTTTTAAAAAAACTCGTTTAATAAATTTCATGCGATATGAAAAATGGCATATCTAAAAAATCAGTTACAAAATTACCTTATTCAAACCAACAGGGTAATTGTCAAAAAAAATTGTATCTATCACTTTTGAGTAATGACCTTCATTCGCAACAAAATCTATATCATTAACATCCAGAACCAGATATTTGTTCTCAGGGTTTTGCTTAAAAAAAGAAAAATAACTATTCTGTATCTTCAGGAGATATTCTTTTGTTATTGATTTCTCATAGTTACGTCCTCTTCTTTCAATATTCTCAAGCAATCTTTCAGGTTTAAGATGGAGGTAGACATAAATGTCAGGTTTTGGTAAAGAGCCGTAGATAATATAGAATATCTGCCTGTAAAGGTTAAACTCATCTCCTGTGAGTGTTGAGGCGGCAAACACCAGAGATTTCATAAAGTAATAATCGGCGACGGAAAAGGACTTAAAGAGATCCTGGGGAACCAGCTCTTCCTTAAGTTGTTTATATCTGCTGGCCAGAAAAGAAAGTTCGAGCGGGAAAGAATATTTTTCAGGATCACTGTAGAATTTCGGCAGGAAAGGATTATCAGCAAAATGTTCAAGGATAAGATGGGCATTAAACTGATCAGCTATTCTTCCTGCCAGGGTGGTTTTTCCTGCACCGATGTTTCCTTCTATGACTACATAGTTGTATCTGATCTTCATCCCTGAATACTTTTTCTTTCAATTAATCAAATTTATAAATTGGAAGCGAAACAGCAATAAAAATGCCGGCTTTTAAAAGCCGGCAGATATTTTATTTATTCTGATTTTGCTCAGGATTTCTTTTTTCAGGTTCCGGACGAGGAGGACGTGGAAGAAGTTCTTTCCTTGATAATTTAATCTTTCCTGTCTTAGGATCAATATCAATTATCTTAACTTCGATTTCCTGGCCCTCTTTAAGGACATCCTCCACCTTATTAATCTTTCTCCATTCGATCTCGGAAATATGAACGAGACCATCTTTATTCGGGAGTATCTCAACAAATGCACCGAACTGCACTATTGTCTTGACTTTCCCTTTATAAACCTGTCCAATTTCCGGAACTGTGACAATTTTTTTGACCCAGTCGAGAGCCGCAGTTATCACCCCGGCATTCTCACCAAAGATATTGACATCTCCATGACCGTCAATTTCCTCAACAATAATGGTAGCGCCTGTTACACGTTGTATCTCCTGGATCACTTTTCCACCTGGACCAATCAGCGCACCAATAAGTTCTTTAGGAATGGTCAGCATCTCAATTCTCGGAGCATGAGGTTTAAGTTCAGGACGCGGTTCTGCGATTGTCTGGCTCATGATATCAAGAATATGTAACCTGCCTGCTTTGGCCTGACTGAGAGCTTTTGTAAGAATCTCAACTGAAAGTCCGTCAACTTTGATATCCATCTGGGTTGCGGTTATGCCATCGCGTGTTCCTGTTACTTTAAAGTCCATATCGCCGAGATGATCTTCATCACCAAGAATATCTGAAAGAACAGCATATTTTTTAGTGTTCTTATCTGAAATCAGACCCATTGCTATACCTGAAACAGGTTTCTTTAGTTTTACCCCGGCATCCATAAGAGCCAGTGTCCCTGCACAAACAGTAGCCATTGAAGACGATCCGTTTGATTCAAGAATGTCAGATACAACTCTCACTGCATAAGGATTCTCATCGTCAGAGGGCATCATATTTTTAAGAGCACGGTGGGCAAGGTTTCCATGTCCTATTTCCCTTCTGCCTACACCACGATAAGCCTTGGCTTCACCTGTTGCAAAGGGAGGAAAGTTATAATGAAGTGTAAATTTCTCTGTTCCTTTGTTAAGCACGTCGTCGATGATCTTTTCATCAAGTTTAGTACCCAGAGTAACAGTTGTAAGAGACTGTGTTTCTCCTCTTGTAAACAGAGCTGACCCATGAGTTGCAGGGAGAGTGTCTATTTCACATACTATCTGCCTGATTTCATCAGTCCTTCTGCCGTCGAGACGAATATTATTATCGAGGACGAGTCTTCTGGAAGCCTCCTTTAATACATCGTGGTAGTATCTTTTTGCGAGTGTTTCATTTACAGGGTTTTCCTCAGTATAGTGTCCGAGGAAATCCGTAATAATAGCTTCAAATGAATCAATTCTTTTGTGTTTATCAGCAGTACATGACTGAGCAGCTGCGAAACATTTTGAGTATGTTTCATCCCACACTTTTTTCCTGAGGTTCTCATCATTTGTTTCATGAGAGTATGTACGCTTAACTGTTGACCCAACCTCTTCTGCAAATTCCATCACGGCCTTGCAATGTACTTTAATGGCATCATGTGCGATTTTCAGGGCTTCAAGCATCTCCTCTTCGGAGACCTCCTTCATTTCGCCTTCGACCATCATTATATTATCATAGGTAGCTCCTACCATAAGGTCAATGTCAGCTTCTTCCAATTGTGTAGCTGTTGGGTTAACAATAAATTTTTTATTTATCCTCGCAACCCTTACCTCTGATATCGGACCATTGAATGGTATATCCGACACTGCAAGAGCAGCTGATGCAGCAAGCCCGGCCAGAGCATCGGGGATAATATCCATATCGGCTGAAACCAGATTGATTGTTACAAATGTTTCTGCATGATAATCATCAGGGAAAAGCGGTCTGAGCACTCTGTCTACCAACCTTGATACCAGAATTTCATAATCAGATGCTCTGGCTTCTCTTTTCATGAAACCACCAGGAAACCTTCCGGATGAAGCATATTTTTCTTTGTATTCAACTGAAAGAGGCATGAAGTCTGTATCTTCCTTTGCCTCATGTGCCGACACTACAGTAGCCAGCAGCATTGTCTTCCCCATTTTTAACAAAACAGACCCATCGGCTTGTCTGGCCATTCTGCCAGTTTCCAGGGTTATTGTCCTCCCGTCGCCGAGATCAATAATCTTCTCTTTTATTTTAAACATTGTATGTGTGGTTTATGAAAATTGAAACTACAAAATAATTTAAATAGTATGAAAAAAGGCAATTTTGAATTGCCTTTTTTTCTCTATTTACGTAATTTCAACGCTTTTATGATTTCGCGATACCGCCCGATATCTTTAATTTTAAGGTAGTCTAAAAGCCTTCTTCTTTTCCCTACAAGTTTGATAAGAGCCTGCTGGGTACTGAAATCTTTTTTGTTCTTCTTAAGATGCTCTGTAAGATGATTGATCCTGTATGAGAATAACGCTATCTGGCCCTCTGCAGTACCGGTGTCGATTTCAGATGTTCCAAAGGTTTTGAAAAACTCCTGCTTTTTTTCTGTTGTTAAATACATATCTCTAATTAAAATATTATTAATCCATATATAGATCGAGTCTCCAATTTTGGAACGCAAAAATAAGGCTTTTTTATGT
>Ga0302173_10001364_pt1 | contig 12337 bp, 7 predicted proteins | sample I_Fen_N3_1_FD_198785 | JGI IMG/M metagenome (GOLD analysis project Ga0302173, IMG submission 198785) | Peat permafrost microbial communities from Stordalen Mire near Abisko, Sweden - I_Fen_N3_1 | ecosystem: Environmental > Terrestrial > Soil > Wetlands > Permafrost | place: Sweden: Abisko... | reverse complement strand
AGCAGGTTTTGATATTAATAAGACACATATTACACCTGGAATGGCAAAACATATTAGAGATACTTTTGCAAAATATGATATAAGCGTAGACATATTAGGATGTTATATAAATTTAGCACATCCTGATGATTCTGAACTTAATGTGCTTTTAAACAAATTTAAAGAACATATAAGGTTTGCAAGAGATTTTGGATGTAGTCTTATTGGAACAGAAACTGGTGCTTTAAATAAAGAATATGTATATGGACCAGAAAATAATACTGAAGAAGCTTTTTTAAGAACTTTAAATTCAGTTAAAGTGCTTGTTGAAGAAGCAGAAAAATTTGGGGTAATTATTGCAATAGAAGGTGTTGCAAAGCATGTAATCAATACACCAGAAAGAATGAAAAGAGTATTAGATAATATTCAATCTAATAATTTACAAGTAATTTTTGATCCAACTAATTATATGACTGTAGATAATTATAAGAATCAAGATGAGATGATTAAGAAATCTTTTGAATTATTTGGAGACAGAATAGTTGCAGTTCATGCAAAAGATTTTATTTGTGAAGACAATGAAATCAAATTAGCTCCAATAGGAAAAGGATTATTAAATTATGAATTATTGTTATCTTTAATAAAAGAAAACAATCCTTATATGGATATATTCCTTGAAAGTACAAAACCAGAGCATGTAGATGATAGTATTGATTACATAACTAAAATGTATGATAGTATAAAATAAGCACTTAAGATTAAATAATATTATAGTAGCAAGTTTTTTTATAGTAATAATTAAATAGGAGTTTATTTTAATTGATTTTAAATGTGGTGTTAAGTTGCCAATGTAAAACTCACGATAATATTAATGTTATCGTGAGTTATTTTAGTTAAAGAAATACTTTTGTTATTTTTTTATTAAAGATTTTGCAATACCATTTTCTATATTTTATTCTTTTGCCATATTAATATAATGTTGTAATAATAATAAAGTAACTCTATCATTTTCTTTATGAAAAGGGTCTAATTTTAGGATGTTTTTAATATTTTTCATTCTTAGCATTAAAGTATTCTTATGTACAAAAATAGAAGAAGCTGCTTGTCCTACGTTCATATTATTATTTACTAAAGCATTGATTGAATCAATTAATTCAGCTCTATCTTTTATTTGTGTATACTTATCCTTGAAAAAATGTTCCGAGATATGAAGCGGTATTTTACTTAAAATATATTCAAGTAAATAGTCTTCAAGAAATGCTAAACCAGGTTGTTTATTAATTTCAAGTGCAAATGCAGCTTCTTCGAAACTGTTTTTAATATTTTCGAAACCAGGATGACAAAGACCGATGCCACAGTTTAATTCTTCTTTCCAATTTTGTAACGAATATGTATTTAAATATTTAAAAAAGTCTGCAAAGTCTTTCCTAAAGTTTTCTAAACCATTAGTGTATATTGCTTTGCATATTACAAGCTGATCAGCGTTTATAAATGAGATTATATCTTCTGTGGAAATAAATTTATGACTTATCAATACATGAAAAATCAATTTTTCAATGTATTCTTTACGCTTGTCTACAAACAAATTTTTAAAAGATATTATACATGTAATTCTAGGCAGCTTAAGATTATAGCCAAATTCAATATTCCATAATTCTATAGAATTTAATTCTTCTTCATTTTGATAATTTAATATTTTATCAAGGAAGAAAGCTTTAGATTCTGCTGTTTCAATATTATAATCATCTTTTAAGGCTGTATTTTTTTCAATTAAGTCAATGAAAAGTTTCACTTTCCCATATAAGGTTTTGTCGTTTGCCTGAATACCAATAAATTTAATAAAATAAACCTTATTATGAATAAAGCAGGAAATATATTTTACATTATATTGAGCAGTAAATATAGTTTCTTTTAATGCATATTTATCTAAGTTATGTAAAGAAAATTCATTAAGAATGCTAAGTTCTTCCAATGATTTTTTGTTAGAAATATCTAAAAAATTTACATTGCAGTTAAAAGCTTCTGATAAGTTTTTATTTAAGTTTTCGAAAAAATCTTTCATAAGACCCCCTATTTATTAGCGCAAATTATTTATATCATCAAGCAAATCTTTATGCCCACAATTATTATAAAGATATTCTACTTTTGATAACCATTGTTTTTTTTCTAATTCTGTTAATTCCTCTACTTGAATCTTACCATCTGCAATTAACAAATCTTTGGCGTGCGAATTCATTTTTCTTACTTCCTCTCTTTCTATTTTGGTGGCAAGTTTTCCAGCTTCAATGAGAATATCCCGTTCATTAACTGTAAGCTTAGACATTGCAGATTTAGAAGCGGCCATTACAATTACATCACAGTTATGATTTGTTTCTGTTATATAATGCTGATAGTCACCATAGCCCATAGAATAAAAATTTATATATGGATTATCTTGTCCATCAATTATTTTTTGTTTCAGAGCAGCTAATAAATCACCATATTCTGATTTTACAGGGATGGCGCCAAATGCTTTAAAGCACTCATTTATTATATTATTATCTCTAATTCTTATTTTCATATCTTTAATATCTTCAGGCACCCGTATTTTTCGTGTATTATTGGATATTATACGCCAGCCTTGTGTTAAATATCCAAGAGAAATGATGCCTAGCTTTTCCATTTCATGTGAAATAATTTTCCCAGGCAGTCCATTTAAAACTCTTTCAGCATGTTTATCATCTTTAAATAGAAACGGCAAATCCAATACTTTTGATGTGCCATTAGTATACTCGCTCATATGATACATTGAACATAGTGCAAAATCTAATGTTCCTGCTTTTAATGCTTCTGCCATTTGCTTTTTATATGCCAAATCAGCTGCAGCATATATTGAAATATTTATTTTGTTGTCGCTCATTTCTCGTACTAATTTAGCAAATTCAAAACAACCTGTATAAAGTGGCCCTGTTTTTTGAGTATTAGTCCCAAGTCTTAAAGTTATTTTGGATTCAAGAAATAGAGAGAATAAATAAAACAATGATCTGTCTTTAGTAGAATAAAGAGGATCAGTTCCAAGGATAGAATTTATTCTTTCAAGACGCAGAGAAACAGTATTTCTGTGTATATTAAGGTGATTTGCAGTTTTTATTAAATTCATATCATTATTAACCATAGCTACAATTGTTTGCAAAAGTGTTTGATTATTATCTAGTCGTTTACACAAGAAATTGAAATATTCTCCTAAATGTGATGATATAGCATCAGATAATATATATTTTCCAATATTATCTTGAATAAATGCCACAGATGTATCTTTATTAATGCTATACAATGTTTCAAGCATTGAATTTGCTTCATCAAAACTGCTTTGTAGTTTTGACAGATCTGAATAAATACTGCCTATGCCTGTTTTTACATCAATACCATTATTTTTTTTTAGATATTTTGAAATATCGTGTGCATAAGATAACAAAATATCTCTAGTCGATAGGCAAGAGGAAGAATCAATAGCTTTTAATACTAAAATTTTATCGTTATCAAACATACCATATATATCTTGTGAAGAATGATAAGATATTTTATCTTGTATTTGTGAAAACATATAGTCATAGAAAGCATTGTCTTTAAATTCCATTGTGTAAATATTGGGAAATTGTATAAGACAAGCAGCTCTTTGTAATGTACTATCATAGCCAAAGCTATCAAGTAATTCCCTTATAAGATTAGCATCATAAGTATTTTTCGAAGACACTATTTTATTTTTCGAAGATACTATTTTGCTGATCAAAATGCTTCTTTCAACATAGGGGAATTTTGATATTCTCATAATATAGTTTTCATAAGCTATTTTAAATGCAGTTTTTATGTAATTTATATCTGAAGTATTATGAAAATCAATTATTTGATCAATGTATATATAACAGGTTAAAGTGTTAATATGAAAAATTGGGATGATTGTGTATTCGTTATTATGCCATAATGAATCTTTATCTAGAATTTGTTTTTTTTCTCTTAAAAAATTAGAAAATGCTTTTATTTCATACTCAGTTATAGAACCATATATTATTTCTTCATCATAATTAATTATGCTTATTTTAATTGAAAGTATATTTGATATATTCATTGCAAATTCATAACAGGTATTGTAATCAATTGAAAACATAAGTTTTCACCTCATTTTCATAATATTTTTTGGAAAATAGATTTGCAAATATATTAATTTTGCAATAAATATATTATAAACTGTGCAATCGACACAAACAAGTGGGATGATTATTAGTTAGCAGAAATATTTAAAATGATTGAAATAACATCTATAATTTAATTAAACGTTAACGTGATATGCAAATATGAAAATAATTACATTATTTGAAGTATTTATGAAACTATTGAAAAACTAATTAAAAGAAGGTGTTATTAGAATAAATACAATTTATTTTTTTAAGAAATGAGGAGTCCTACATATATTTATGCGTATTAAAAACAATAATTCGATATTATGAAGTTACAGCTTATTTATATGAAATTTGTTTAAAACAACAATTGTGTTGTATGCACAATTTTTATTGTTTTACTTGAAAACGTTATTAAAGATGTTATTTTAAATATTTTAATAGAAGGGTGATATTTATATGTTTAAAAAATATAGAAGCGTGGTACTATTTATGTTGTTTTTAGCAGGAGTTGTCAATTATCTTGATCGTTCTGCTTTATCTATTGCAGCACCACTTATAAGTAAAGAATTTAATTTAGATGCTGCACAGCTTGGAATAACATTTAGTATATTCTTTGCTGGATATACGTTATTCAATTTTATTGGAGGTTATTTATCAGACCGTTTTGGACCACATAAGGTTTTAACTGGTTCAATGTCATTGTGGTCATTAGCTTGTGGAGCAACAGCTTTAACATGGAACTTTGGATCGTTATTAATTGTTAGAACTATATTTGGTATGGGTGAAGGTCCTATTGGGTCAAACACAAATAAAACAATAAATAACTGGTTCCCCAAAAAGGAAAGAGCAAAAGCAGTCGGAATAGGTACTTGTGGAATGCCATTAGGAGGAGCTATTGCAAGTCCGATTATAGGATTTTTAGCACTTAAATTTGGTTGGAGATTATCATTTATAGCAATTGTAGTTATCGGATTCATATGGGTATTTCTTTGGGCTAAGTTCGTTACAGATTATCCTCGTCAAAATTCAAGAATTTCCAAAGAAGAAGTTGAAGAAATAGAAAGTGATCAGGAAACAGTTATAGATACATCAGAAAAGAAACCTTTAGGTTATTATCTAAGACAACCATTAGTTTTATTCACTGCATTTGGATTTTTTGCTTATAACTATATACTATACTTTTTCTTAACATGGTTTCCTAGTTATTTAACAATGTCAAAACATCTTAGTATACAAGATATGAGTATAGCAACTATAATTCCATGGGTTATTGCATGTGTTGGAGCCGTTTCAGGTGGAGCTCTTACTGATTACCTTTATAAGAAAACTAATAAATTATTATTTTCTAGAAAGATAGTTTTAGTAACAGGTCTTTTGGGTTCAGCTGTAACAATATCATTAACTGGATTCGCAGATTCTGCAGTTGCTGCAGTTGCATTAATGTCAGTAGGAATTTGTTTCTTATATATAACAGGACCTAGTTATTGGGCAATAATTCAAGATAATGTCACAGGAAAAAATGTAGGAGCAGTAGGAGGATTTGTTCATGCTTTAGCCAATATATCAGGTATCATTGCACCAATAATAACAGGATATATAGTTAAGAGTACAAATAGTTTTACAAGCGCATTTATTTTATCAGGAGTATTGGGGCTTATAGCTGCAATTACTATAGCTTTTTTTGCTAATCCTATTAAAAAAAATGTTAATACATCTTTAGAAAATTAAAGAAAAATAATTAAGAGTATAATATGTTTGCTGATATAAAAGAAAGAGGGCTAAAAATGAAACTAGATATTTTAATAAAAAATGGACATGTTGTTGATACAACTCAAGGTATAGATGAAGTAAAAGATATAGGTATATATAGAGGAAGAATCGTTGATATAACAAATGATAATTTAGAATTTGATAAAATAGTAAATGCAGAAGACTGTTATGTTTTCCCAGGGTTAATAGATTTTCATACTCATTTATTTTATACAGGAAGTGGTATAGCTATAAAGCCAGATCTTCTATTATCAAATGGAATAACATCAGCTGTCGATGCTGGTACAAGTGGATATGCGAATTATGAGGCTTTTCACCAATCAGTTATTTCAAATAGTACTGTTAAAATAAAAAGTTTTATAAATGTATATTCAGGTGGACAGATGGGCTTTAACATATCTGAAGATTTTAATCCAGAGTTATTTAACGAAAATAGAATAAAGGATTTAAAAGAAAAATATAAAGATGAAATTTTAGGATTAAAAATTAGATTAGGAAAGGAAATAGTTGGTGATCTAGGAATTGAACCTTTGAAAGCAGCAATTGCACTTGCAGAAAAAGTTGGAGATCTTTCTATATGCATTCATACTACAAATCCACCATGTAAGGCTGGTGAAATTGCAAAATTACTTAGAAAAGGTGATGTTTACTGTCATGTTTACAATGGTAAAGAAAATAATATAATCAATGAAAATGGAAAGGTATATGAAGAAATAAAGGAAGCAAGAAAAAGAGGAGTAATTTTTGATGCTGCAAATGGTAAAAGTAATTATTGTAATAATGTAGCAGCCAAAGCAATTAAGGATAATTTTCTACCTGATATCATAAGTTCAGACATTACAAGTGAAAAATATAATTATGGTAATCATGGAAGAAGTCTTTCATTTATACTTTCAAAATATTTAAGCATGGATATAGATATTAAAGAAATTATAAAGACTGTTACGGAAATACCAGCAAAGCTTATGGGAATGGAAAATGAAATAGGTACATTAAAACCTAATGCTTATGGAGATGTGGCTGTATTTAAATTAATTGATAGGAAAGTAATTCATAAGGATCATAAATCAGATGTTTTTGTGGGAAATAAACTTTTAATACCACAAATGACTGTAAGTAATGGGAAAATAGTTTATTGTCAGGAAGATTTCAATTTATAAGTGTTATATTAATATTGCATAAGTTTTAGGTAATTAATAAAATAAAAACATTATAATTGATTTAGAATTTTATTATATAATATGAAATGTCTTTTTGTAATATTGGATTTTAGAATGTTATGTTTCGTATCCACTAAAAGCTCCACGAAAATCTAAAATGATTTTCGTGGAGCTTTTGGCTTATATAAATAAAATAAATTGCTTAAATAAAATGAAATATATTTATTTAAATATGCAATGTTAAACTATTCGAATTATATATGAGCTATTTTTGGTAATTAATTTATTGTGCATTTAAACAATAAATTAATAAAATATTTGTTTGGTTTAATGATGAGGTTGTTAATAAAAAGTGTTATAATATTTAATTAATAAATGATAAACTAATTTAATTGGCGAGCAATGTTATGATAAATATATAAATAGAACTATTATATAAATTATATAGTTGATATTGTTAGCAATAAGAAAGAATTATATAGATAGTCATTTAATTTATAGTTTTTTATGATTATTTATTTCTATATAAACTACTTAAGAGTATGTATATTAAAGAAAATAACAGACCAAAGTGCAACACATTATTTGTTACGAAGAGTAGTGAGTTTAGTAATTAGTTAAACTTGCATACGTAATATAGCTTAAAGTGGATAGTAGTTTGGTCTGTTCTTTATTTAATACATCAAGAAAAGAGGAAGCAAGATGAATGAATCAATTTACAAATATCTACAAGTTGGATTAATACATTTTATGGCATATCCAGAAACTACTAAATTCGAAAAGCAGGAGAATCTTATTGAATCGATTAAAAAGGTTCTAGTAGATGATTATTTTAATACAATAGAAATTACACATATTGAAGATGAACAAAAAAGACAAGAAGTTAAGGAATTATTAGAACAAAGTCATATGACCGTTGCATATGGGGTTCAACCTAGATTGTTAGGTGCAAATTTAAATCCAAATCATTTAGATGAAACAGAACGAAAGAAAGCTGAAGATATAATTATTGAATCAATAGACGAAGCAGATTATTTAGGTGCTAAAAGTATAGCTTTTTTAGCAGGAAAATATGATGAAAATAAAAAAGAGGAAGCATATGGACAATTATTAAAAACAACTAAAAATATATGCCAATATGCAAAAACTAAGAATATTTCTGTTGCTCTTGAGGTTTTTGATTATGATTTTGATAAAAAAGTATTAATTGGTCCAGCTACATATGCATCTGAATTTGCAAGAGATGTAAGAGAACATTCAGATAATTTTGGATTATTGGTAGATTTATCACATTTACCTCAAACATATGAATCTTCAAGGTTTGCTATTCAAACTATGAAACCATATCTAACTCATTTTCATATTGGAAACTGTGTAGTGAAAAATGGAGCAAAAGCATATGGTGATACTCATCCACGTTTTGGATTTCCAAATGGAGTTAATGATGTAAATGAACTTAAAGATTTTCTTCAAGTTATGAAAGATGAAGGATTTTTTGATGAAAAAAATCCATATATAGTTTCTTTTGAAGTAAAACCATGGAAAAATGAAGATTCTGAAATTGTAGTTGCAAATGCAAAAAGAACGTTAAACAGAGCATGGGCTTTACTTTAAGAAAAACTATTTTTTGTAATTATTTTAGAAAAAAATATTAAGCTAGACTAAGTTATTAAATTATGAGAATATTAAGATAAAGGGTATAGATAATGGAATTCTATAACCTTTATTTTGATTCATATTTTAAACTTATCTATATTGGATAAAAGGAGGAAAAACTTATGGAATACTTGAGCAAAGAATTGGCTAAAAGCATGGTTGAAAGAACTATGAATGTTGTTAATTATAATATTAATATTATGAATGAGAATGGTGTGATAATAGCATCTGGAGATAAAGAGAGAATTGGAACTATTCATGAAGGTTCAATTATTGCATTGCAGAGAAAATCAGAATTTAATGTTAGTGAGAATGAAAGCAAGAAGTTACAAGGAGTACATCCGGGTACCAATATAGTTATAGAATTTCGAAATAAAATAGTTGGAGTAATTGGAATTACAGGTAAGCCTAAGGAAGTTTTAGGCTATGCTAAATTAATTAAAATGACAGCAGAAATGATGATAGAACAAGAGCAGGTAATAAAAGAATTAGAATGGAATAATAGAATTAAAGAAGAAATGATACTTGCACTTATATATAATAAACCAGATTCAGTTATTCTGTTGGATGAGTATATAAAAAAATTTAAATTGCAAAATAATCATCCTATGAGTATTTTCATTATTGAATTAAATCTTGAAGATAGTTCTCCCCCAAAGGATGTAGATATATCTAGTAGAATAATTAACATATTAGAAGGGACATTCAAAGGATCTCTAGCTTCTGTAGTTAATTCAAAAACAATTGTATTATTACATAAGTGCTCAAGTAATAATAATAGATATGAAGATTATAAAGAAAAAATAAAGAAACTTAATGAAAAAATAAAAAATGAAATAGGAATTAATACAAAAATAGCAACAGGGAAAATATATAGTAAACTATTAGAAATGTATAAGTCTTTTGATATAGCAAATGAAACATTAGCCTTTGGAAAAAAGATGCATAGCAAAGATAATGTTTATATATTTGAGTCATTAAAGTATGATATGCTATTTTCTCAAAATAGCGCGAAGTGGAAAGTTAATGAATTAAAAGAGACATATGAATTGATAGCTTTAAATGATAAGAGCAGGGTTCTTAGAGAAACATTAATAGTTCTTATAGAAGAAAATGGAGAACTCAATAATATAGCTAATAGACTATTTATTCATAGAAATACATTAAGTTATCGCTTAGATAAAATTTATAGGCTTACAGATAGGAATCCAAGAAAGTATACAGATTTATTCTGGCTTTATAGTTCAATAATTAATTTTGAATTAGATAATAATTGATGGAACAAAAGCAACGCCAACCTCTAGATGAATACTTAGCTAGTGCAGGTTAATTGGTTTTTTAAACTTTTACTATATATTGATAAAAATGCAAAGTCACACAAAAGAAATAATCCAAGTATGATTGTGATCACCTTATATAATAAAAAACATTATATAAGGTGATTCCTATTACTAATATGATTTTTTACTTCTCAATTTGTTCCAATAAGCTGAAGCTAATTTAATAAAGTCTTCAGTAGCTTTACTTAGATACCCACCCTTTTTATGCATAGCCACAACTCTTAACTGAGGTTTTTGTGGTAAAGAAAAATAAACCACATCTTTAGAATTTATCGCATAATGTTCTGGTAATATAGTACAGCATAAATTTTTCATTACCATATTAATTAAAGTTTGGCAGCTTCTTGTCTCAAATAATAACTTTGGAGAGAATCTAGCATCTTGGAAGAGCGGATCTATAGCCTCTCGAATTGTACTACCCTTAGAAATCAGCACGAAATTATCTTCTTTTAGTAATTCTAAATCAATATCTTTAAGTAACTCGCCATATGTACTTCCCTTATTTGCTAATGGATGAGTAGAAGGTATAGCAACTATAATGTTTTCTGTCAGGATAGAAGTATATACATTGTCATTTTTTTGCATATCATCAGAGAGTGTTAAAAATCCAACATCTAATTCTCTACGATTAATCATAACTTCTTGCTGCCTCACACTCAGTTCAACTGGTTCGACTATGACATTTGGGTGCAGCTTATGAAACTCAGGATAAACTGATGCAAACATAGATATGCCTCTTTCAGGTGTCAATCCTATAGACAAATGAGTATTTTTTATATTGATCAAGTCACTAATACGATTATATGTTTCTTTTTTTATTCCTAGAATTTCTTTAGCAGCATTTATATATATTTCACCAACTTCTGTTAAGCGCCAGTTTGTTCTGGATCGATAAAATAAGGGAGATTCTAATTCTTTCTCTAACTTTAACAATTGTTGATTGAGTGCCGATTGGGTAATAAAAAGTTTCTCTGCTGCCTTTGTTATATTTTTTTCTTCTGCAATTTGTACCATATATTCTAATTGTTTTAAATCCATACATATATCTTCCTTCTATAAGTTTTTCTAAGAGTTTTCTTATTTTAATTAATTTGATTAATAGCTACTTATTTTATACAATAAAATTAACAAAAATACAAATTAAATTGTTTATAAATAATAATTTAATTTAGCAATTTAGGGAAGGGGACATAAATATTATGGGTAAACAAACTTTTATTAAGATTAATGACCTAGATAATGTTGCAATTGCTGTTAATGCAATTCCGGCTGGAACAGAAGTTATGGCCGGTATATTAGCAAATCAAGATATTCCACAAGGCCATAAAATTGCACTATGTGATATTCTGAAAGACGAAGAAATTGTCCGTTATGGAATCGTTTTAGGATATGCTCTTAACTCAATAAAAAAAGGTGACTGGATTAATGAAAATATGTTAGAACTTCCAGTACCACCTTCTTTAGATGAAATGAAATTTGCAACAAATATTGTCACAGATCTTCCAGAGGCACCAATCAAAACCTTTGAAGGATATAAAAATCCTAATGGAGGATATGCTGGTACGAGAAATATCCTTGGAATAAGTACAACAGTACAATGTGTAACTAGTGTTTTAAATGTGGCTGTAAAGAAAATGAAAAAGGAACTGCTTCAAAAGTATCCAAACGTAGATGATATAGTACCAATTAATCATGCTTATGGATGCGGAGTTGCTATTAATGCACCAGAAGCAATAATTCCAATTAGAGCGCTTCAAAATCTTGTAAAGCATCCTAACTTCGGTGGTGAAGTAATGGTTGTAGCACTAGGTTGTGAAAAATTAACAGTAGAAATGTTGTTAGATGAGGCTGATATAAGTCCTGAAAATGTTATTGTTCTTCAAGAACAAAAAGGGATGGATGCTATGATAAATTCATTGATGGAGATGGCTGATAAAAAATTAGCTAAATTAAATCAAAGAAAAAGAGAGACTCTTCCATTATCAGATCTTTGCATTGGAATGCAATGCGGTGGTAGTGATGCCTTCTCAGGTGTTACAGCAAACCCGAGTGCAGGATATGCATCAGATATGTTAGTTCAAGCAGGTGCGACAGTAATGTTTTCTGAAGTTACTGAAGTTCGTGATGGTGTTCATATTATTGGTGAACGTTGTATAAACGAAGAAGTAGGTAAAAAGTTAGCAGCAGAAATGAAATGGTATGATAACTATTTATTAAACGGTCAAGTTGACCGTAGTGCTAATCCTACTCCAGGAAATAAAAAAGGTGGCTTATC